>FPIC01005894.1_pt1 | contig 33731 bp, 34 predicted proteins | sample 1504481 | NCBI WGS metagenome assembly FPIC01 (sample SAMEA4475357, study PRJEB15587) | soil metagenome | biome: Soil; feature: Field | place: India | collected 2015-03-11 | depth 0 m
AGGGATTCGAACCCTCGATACCCTTTTGGGGTATACCCGCTTTCCAGGCGAGCACCTTCAACCACTCGGTCACCTCTCTATGTAATAATTTTATTCTTTGAGTATCCACAAATAAATCAAGAAAAACGGCTTTATGCAAATTTGTAAAACTATTTTTTGTGAAATTCGACTTTCACGTGATTTCTCCTCGTAGCGACTTTTGCAGATTTACCTTTACTTCTGCAAGGCTTTTACAATTGGCTAGCAAGAACATAAGCTTAGTAACAGCGGCTTCTGTAGTAATATCCCTTCCACTGATCATACCAATTTGTGCCAACTGTTTACTTGTCTCATACCTCCCTTGCGAAACCGTTCCACCTGTACATTGCGAAACATTAAGCAGAATTACATCGCGATCGATGGCTTCTTTTAGGCAATCGATAAACCAACCCTCCGAAGGAGCATTGCCCGACCCATAAGTTTCCACAACAGCAGCTTTCAGGCCTTCAGTTCCAAGAATGCTCCTTACTGTAGCAGGGCTGATACCTGGAAACAATTTCAAGATAGTAACATTGGTATCCAGGAACTCATAAGCACGCAGGGTTCTTGCAATGTTATATGGCTGTATGGCGTAGAAATTATAGTTGATCTTTATGCCAGCTTCAGCCAGCAAAGGATAATTCTCTGTTTCAAAAGCAGCAAATTCTGCACTTTCTACTTTCCGCGAACGGTTTCCTCTCAGCAACCTATGGCTAAAATAAATACAAACTTCCGGTACTAAAGGCCTGCCATGCATTTTAGCAGAAGCAATTTCCAAAGCCGATATAAAATTGCTGCGGGCGTCAGTTCTTGGTGCACCAATCGGTAATTGAGCCCCTGTAAAGATAACTGGCTTATTTAAGCCCTCAAGCATGTAACTAAGCGCAGAAGCACTATAGGCCATGGTATCGGTACCATGCAGGATCACAAAACCATCATACTTCACATAGTTATCTTTGATGAGTCTGGCCAGTGTAATCCAGTGAGAGGGCTTTATATTCGAAGAGTCAACCAACTCATCCAGCTCAATAACTGTCAGGTTAAACTCAAAGCGGATAAGTTCAGGAATTTTATCGAGTACCTGCGTAAAGTCAAAGGGTATAAGATGTTTTCCTGTATTATCATACACCATACCCAATGTACCACCTGTGTAAATCACCAGGATTGAAGTATCCGGATGTTTCGGTGCTGCAGTGTTAATTGAAACGGTATGGTAGTTCATTTAGTATATCCAAAGCGCAATTATAGCAACTTGATTCAGAAAACCTGTTAATTCAATGTTAAATATTAAAAATTTTTGCAGCGTTGTGTGATGTTATATCCGCAACTTCCAACTGTGTCTTACCCATCAGGCTTGCTACTCGTTCTGCAATCAAGGCCAGGTAAGAGGTTTCGTTTCGTTTGCCTCTATAGGGTACAGGGGCTAAATAAGGGCTGTCCGTTTCCAATACTATTGTAGCAGGATCCACATGGGGCAACACTACATCCAAACCACCTTTTTTAAAAGTAGCCACCCCTCCTATGCCAATCATAAATCCAAGCGATGCAATACGGGCAGCTTCTTCTGCCGTTCCCCCAAAACAATGAAAAATACCTCTTAGCCTGCCATCCTGCATTTTCTCAACCATATCGATGGTTTGGCTTAATGAGTTTCTGCAATGAATTACCACTGGTAATTCATGTTGGCGGGCAAGGTTTAACTGAATGGTGAAGGCTTCCTGCTGCTGCTCCCAATAGGTATTATCCCAATACAAATCCGTGCCAATTTCTCCAATCGCTGCAAATTTCCTTTTATTAATCCAACTTTCTATGATGTAAAGCTCTTTTTCAAACTCATTATTTACATAGCAAGGGTGTAGTCCCATCATGGGTATACAGTGTTCCGGATAGGAGGCTTCAACAGCTAACATTGCATCAATTGAAGTGCTATCAATATTGGGCATGTAAATTCTGTTCACTCCTGCCTGCAGTGATCTGTCCATTACAGCATTTAAGTCATCTTTAAACTCTTCGCTGTAGATATGGGCATGGGTATCGATTAAATTCATACTACTGTTTATGTTGCTGAAAAAGCTAATACTTACGGCCTTTCCAGTAGGTGCTGATTGGTATAAAATAATAAATTACTAACGATAAATACATTACAGGCGTGTATAGTTCATACCAGAGTATGTATTTTCTAAGATCTTTCCTTTGTACTCTTCTTAAGGCTTCATCAATGGTTAGCCACTGTATGCACGCTTTTGACAGGAAAATAAAAAGGCCTGCCCATGGTTGCCAGACAAACAGCAACAGCAACAGCGGATAGCTTGCTACCTGAGAAAAAAGTGATAAACGCAAAGGCCATGACAATTGCATAGCACCGATCATCCAGCGCCTGCGTTGTTGCATCCATGCGCCTACTCCTTTTACGGGTAACGACAGTGCTGCTACCCTGCTATCATAGTGTTGCTGAAACCCCCATCCTTTTTGCAAGATATGTTGAAACAGCTGCAAGTCTTCTACTATGCTGGGCGGCAAATTTTCATATCCACCGGTAGCCAGGTAAGCATCACGCCGCACCATCATGTTATTGCCCATGGCAGTAACTGGTCTCCCCTGCTGTTCCAGTACCTTGATCATGGCCATGGCATAACTCCAGTCAATGGCCTGCATTTTATCAAACCAGCGCTTTCCATCTACAAGGGTTACTCCGGTAGCTACTCCTGTTTCAGCAAGTGTGGCACATGCCATTGTGTGTACCCATTGAGGCTTTACTTCTATATCAGCATCTGTAAAAAGAAAAACACTTCCTTGGGCAACATGAGCCAGTTGCGCTAATACATTGGCTTTTGCCGTGGCAGAACCAAGGGTGGTGCGGATAGGTATAAGTTTAAACTGAGGTTTATCGGCAATAAATGCTGCTACAGTAGAAAAAGTATTATCTTCTGAATGGTCATCTCCTATGAGAATCTCAAGTTTCTCCAACGGGTAATCCTGTTGAGCCAGGGCCTTTAAACATCGTAATATGGTATGTTCTTCATTTCGGGCTGCAACCAGTACCGAAACCATAGGCCACTCTTCCAGAGCTTTCGTATTTTGTGGTATGCCTGGTATTTTTTTAAACACCAGGTAAATAACAATAAGGGGTACAATCCAGAATAAAAAAAACAAGAGTGGTGCTACCATCACAGGTCAGAGGGCTTTAAATTGAAAACCTTGTGCATGGAAATGCTCTAAATACCTGGGTAATACATGGCGAAGAGTAGGTTCTGCTTTGAAACTATCGTGGAATATAACCACAGAACCTGGCGCAGTATGAGCTATAGCTTTTTGTAAGCAATCTTGCGGTGCCTGTTGAGGGTCAAAGTCCCCTGTAAGCACATCCCACATTATGATTTTATAGTTTTTCCTCAAATTCAGCATTTGCCTGAAGCTCATTTTACCATAAGGAGGCCTGAACAACGCCTTAGCTGGTGCGGGCTTACTGCAGCCAGAAAAAGAATTACGGATTTGCCGGGCACATAGCTCTGTATTTTCCAGGTAAACAGGAAGGCTGGTTTTCCAGCCGTTAAGGTGGTTATACGTATGGTTACCTACACTATGGCCCATGCGTACTACCTTTTTAAATACATCAGGGTGCTTTTCTATGTTTTGCCCAACCATAAAAAAAGTAGCCTTTGCCTGGTATTGCTCCAGCAGATCCAATACAAACTCGGTTACGCCGGGTATTGGGCCATCGTCAAAGGTGAGGTATATTTCCTTTTCCTTTACAGGTACATCCCATACCATAAAAGGCAATATTTTTTTTACCAGTCGGTGTGTTTTTACAGTATACATGTTACCCTACAGCTCTATCCGCACAGAGAGCATGGTAATATCATCAGGATATGCTCTTTCACCTACAAACACCTTTACATAGCCAATAAGGTTATTGTGTAGTTCATGCAGGGGCATTAAGCGGTTATCAATCAGGAAATCGTTTAACTTCTCAACTCCAAGCTCTTCGTCCTGCTCGTTGGTAAGTTCTGTTAACCCATCGGTATAGCCAAAAAACAAAAAACCCTGGTCTATGTCTACTATGCCTTCATTTACAAAAGGAAGCGGGTCAAAAATACCCAATACCGTAGAGCCTTTATCGAGCAAAAGAATTGACCCATCATTTAAAAGCAGAAAGGGATGATTATGCCCCGCATTAATGTAGTGCAGCTTTTGATCTGCCCTGTCAAACAACGCCACAAAAAAAGTTATAAAGTTTTCGCCATCACTGTTAGCTTTGATAAGGAAGTTAAGCTCTTTTACAATTTCCCTCAGGTCGGTTGTCTGGCGAACAAGAGTTCTGAGCGAAGCCTGGAAGTTGGCCATAAGTAATGCAGCAGGCATACCTTTTCCAGAAACATCAGCAATACAGAAGAGGTACTTCGTATCACTTAGTTCTACAAAATCATAATAATCGCCACCCACTGATTTGTGCGGCAGATAACTTGCATTTACCTGCAGGTTGTCATGGTTAGGCAGCTTTTTAGGAAACAACAGGGATTGTACCTGTTTGGCAATCTGCATTTCCTTGCGTAGCGCCTCCTGCTCTATCTGGTAGCTTACCAGCTTTTTATTTTCAATTGCCACCAGCATAATGTTGCTTATGGTTTGTATGAAAGAGAGCGAGCTTTCTGCAAACTGCTTATTAAGTACACCACCAACAAGCACATACGCTAGTACCCCCCGCGGATGCTTCACCGGGATAATATATTCGAATTCTTCTACAAGAGCCCGGTTAACCAGGCTGGAAACCAGGGTAGTTTCAGTTATATGCAAAATACTTTCGCATAGTTCTTTAGAACTATACTCGGTGTGTGCACCAAAATGCACTTTACACTCCCATGTTTTATCCAATACATACAAGGCCAGTTTACCTATACTTAAATTTGCTCTTAGGGTAAAATGGAAAATCTTATACAAAGATTCTTCGGGCAAATTGCTGTTGATAGCCTGTGTGATTTCCAAAAGAGCATCCAGCTCAAGTTGCTTTAGGCGAACAGCCATATCTGCTACCTGTGTTGCGCCCTGGTTAGTTGGAATGGTTTGACTCATGCGATATTATCTGATAAAAATCTTGAAATCAAGAGCGTATGCTAGTGGTGGCAAAACTTTCTTTTATTCAAAATTTACTCGGTTATCCTATTAAAAATAATAAATTTAAGTGCCTTGTGAGAAGCATTCCTTAATGGAATTGCTACCTACAGGCTTGTATGCTTTTGAAGCCCGGCTTTGGTGGCCAGGTAAAAGAATCGGGTATACTCTGTTTCAAAAAGCTCCAGGGCATTATATATTTCATCTCCTCTTTCTTCAAAACACTTTATCCACCCTTTTTGTAAAAGTTGCTTAAGTGCTGCTTTAAGTTCATTTACATTACAATGCAAATTGGCAAGTAGCTGCTCAAAGCTGGTTACAAAGTATAATTCGTCTATAATTTCAAACTCAAAATCAGTCACAACCCGGGTAAGTTTTGGGTAAATTTACAAATAATTATGGTTCTAAAAACCCTACTTTACTAAGCTTGTGCAGGCAAGACCCTAAAAACGAGCCTATACAAGCTCACGCTCTTTCCAAATGTATGTTTTTTTTACATTTACCAGCAAACCTATGTATACAATATATAACGAATGCAAGAATTGAAGAACCAAAAATGCAGAAATTGAAAATCGCCTGCCCAGACTATTAGTAACAATACGTAGAAAAACACCTTCCGATACGGCCTTTATCATAAAAATGCAGGCAAATAAATATACAGGCATAAATCCGGTTAAGGCAGCCAACATAGACAGCAATATAAAACTATGAAATGCAAAGACAGCCAGCGCCAGTATAACTGTTTTAACATCCTTGTTATAACGCCATTTGCTGGCCCAGCGCTTACGTTGCTCTACAAACGAGCTTAAGTCTGGCTTTACACCAGAGGTAACTACAGCCTTCTTGTTTTTAACAAACACTATCTTTCCTCCTCGGGCACTTACTTTTTGCATAAGATGCTCATCGTCTCCGGAAGCAATATGATAGGTACCCTCGTAACCACCTGCAGCCAGATAGGCCGCTTTTGTAAAAGCCAGGTTAGCCCCATTACCCATTGCTGGCCAGCCATTAAAAATGCATACCCCTCCGGTACCTATTAAACTGGCAAACTCTATGGATTGCATCTCTGTAAATACTGTGGGCTCACCGGTTAATATTACAGGCCCGCACAGCAAATCGGCATGAGTGGCTTTATATGCATCCGTTAAAGCGGTGAGCCATTGTGTACCTACACGGCAGTCTGCATCGGTCGTAATAATCAAATCACCTTTAGCTGCTTCAATCCCCTTGGTAAGAGCTTGCTTTTTGGAGTACAGTCCTGTACCCTTCAAACTAAGCACTTTTATAGTGCATTTTGCTTTTACAGCCAGCTTATGTGCCAGTTCCAGGGTACCATCTGTTGATGAGTCGTCTATTACAATAACTTCATACGCATCTGTAGGATATTGCTGCTGTTCAAGGTCTGCCACAAGACCTGAAAGGTTAGCTTGCTCGTTTCGTGCAGGTATAAGTATGCTTACCTGCACAGGCACGGCTTGCTTAGGTTGCTCATACACGGGAATTTTATTCCAGCCAACTACCAGGTAAAGCATAACAATACCATAGCAGGCTGTAATCAGCAGGAGGCTGCTTGCTAAGAAACCAGCTTCCATCTCCATACAATTAGTAATCCTAACAGTGCAGGAACAAGAATGTTAATGCTCCAGAGTGCCATACTGGCCATAATTACTTTTTCCGGGCTTACCTGAAACAAACCAAAGAAAAACAAAGCCGATGCTTCACGCACCCCCAGGTCTGATACAAAGTTTAAAACAGGCATAAGCGTTTTGGCCATAAAAACAAAGGCTACTCCCATACATAACACCATTATCGGCAGGCTTACCTCTACCAACACCAGCAAAGCCAGAAACTGAATAACAAAAATAATATACCTGCTTATGGATAATATAGTAGCAACCAATACATCGTTAATACTGGCTTCGGCAAACGACCTGCCCGCCAATACTTTTTGCAGCCATGCTATACGATTTACCGCAGACAGCAAATTGGCACTTGCCAGCAGTGCAATTATTAGCAACACATCCAGCACAAACAAAGCTAGGCTCCACCCTAGTCTTCCTGGCACATCATAATTATGTACTAAGTAAAACACACTTATAGAGCCAGCCAGCACTGTTACTACAAATTGTGCATAATGCCCGCTTAGCATGGCGCCAGAAGATGCCAGCCTTGATTTTGATTTTAAATAGAGCATACGCCCGCTAGCATCTGCAGCAATTTGAGGAACAAACAAACTGATTCCTACACCGCTCAACACACTGGCAAGAGCTTTTTTAAAACTGATAGGCTCAACTTTTTTGCACAAATACTGCCATTTAACGGCCTCAAGGCACCAGTTAACTGGTACAAGCAGCAAAGCAAATAATAAGTATACAGGAGCAGAGCCACGCGCTACAAACAATAATGACTCCCATTGCAAGTTAGATGTGTACACGGTGTACAGGATATACCCAAATACTACACAGCTAAGCATAAACTTAACAAACAGTACCCACTGAGTAACAGCGTTACTTTTTGAAGACGCATATATCTTGCTAACTTGCATTAATGGAATTGGACATTTATAGACCAGCCCCTCAGGAGGGCAAAATTATTTTAGGAATTGACCCTGGTACCAGTGTTATGGGCTATGGCCTAATTAAAATTGAACATAAACAGCCCAGGCTTTTGCAGTACGGAGTCATAAAGTTGGCAAAATACGACAACCATTCCATAAAGCTTAAGAAAATATATGAAAAAATAATACAGCTTATTGAAGAATACTTACCTGACGAGATGGCTATTGAAGCTCCTTTTTTTGGTGTAAACGTTCAATCGATGCTAAAACTAGGCCGGGCGCAGGGTGTAGCAATTGCGGCAGCCATATCGCGCGAAATTCCAGTGATTGAGTATGCTCCCAAAAAAATAAAGCAATCGGTAACCGGTAATGGAAATGCATCAAAAGAGCAGGTGGCTGCTATGCTACAGGTGCTTCTTAAGTTTGAACATACAGGCGAGTTATTAGATGCCACCGATGCACTTGGCGCTGCTATGTGCCACTATTACCAGAACAACATTAAGCCCGGTAAAGCCAAAGACTGGAGTAGCTTTGTAAGTGATAATCCCGGGAGGATAAAATAAAAAAGCAGGCCTTGTATAGGGCCTGCTTTTTTATTTAGCTTTTTGGTTGGTTAAAGGTGTGATTTGATTTGCGCAGCGGTTTCAGCCAGCTCTTCATGACCAGGCTTTAGTTTAGGCTTGGTAAAGCTTAAATCATCAATCTGGTTTATTGGCACAAGGTGTACGTGAGCATGGGGTACTTCCAGCCCAACTACGGCTACGCCTACTTTTTTGCAGGGCACAGCTTTTTTAATGGCAGGTGCAATTTTATGAGCAAAAGCCATTAATGCCGTATAATCTTCCTGTTCCATATCAAAGATATAATCTACCTCCTGCTTTGGAATAACCAGCACATGCCCTTTAGCAACTGGGTTTATGTCCAGAAACGCCAGGTGCTTATCATCTTCTGCAACCTTATGGGCCGGGATTTCGCCCTGTATGATTTTGGTGAACAGGCTTGCCATAAACGTTTTGTTAGTTTAACGTGATAGTTCTATTACTTCAAACTCTAGAGCACCGGCAGGCACTTTAATCTCTACTTTATCGCCTACTTTTTTACCAAGCAAGCCAGAGCCAATTGGTGATTTGACCGAGATCTTACCAGCTTTCAGATCTGCTTCTTCTTCAGAAACAAGGGTATACTCAACTACCATCTTGTTTTTGAGATTTCTGATCTTCACTTTAGACAGGATAGATACTTTTGTAATATCGATGTTCGATTCATCAATCAACCTGGCATTGGATACTACCTCTTCCAGCTTTGATATTTTTAACTCAAGCAAACCCTGTGCATCCTTGGCAGCATCATACTCAGCATTTTCGCTAAGATCACCTTTATCACGGGCTTCAGCGATCTGGCGGGCCATATCTGCCCTCCCTTTGGTCTTTAATTCATTAAGCTCATCTTTAAGCTTTTTTAGACCCTCTTCGGTATAGTATGAAAAATTAGCCATTTTCAAATTGTTTTAAACTCCACTAGTATTAATAAAAAAGAACGGTCCGGGACCGTTCTAAAGGACTCAAAAATATAATAATAATTCTACAAAGTCAAAGCCATCCCGCAAATAGAATACTGATGAGATTTACAGACTTAACTTTGATATATGAGTGTAATCAATCCCGGATTAATTAGTTTTTACGTGCTGTATTAACAAAGCTACTAATTTTTTTAGCAAGAACCTGATTTATTTTAAAATAAGATTCATAGGTCCAACCAGCCACATGAGGCGTTAACAGTACATTAGTTCTCTTAACCAGGTCATTAAACACTTCTGCTTGCGCTGGGTTAAGCGCATGAAGTTTTTCGTTTTGCAATACATCCAGTGCTGCTCCCTGTATTTTTTGCTTATCCAGCAGTAGAATAAGATCTTTTAGTTCAAGGATCTCACCACGGGCAGTATTAACTAACCAGATTGGTTTTGCAAAACCATTCAGGTATTCATAATTAACCAGGCCCCTGGTTTCCTGGGTAAGTGGAATATGAAAGCTTACAATGTCGGCTTCGGATTGTAATTGCTCTAAGCTAACCTGGGTGGCATAGGTACTGTCAATTGTAGCAACGTATTTATCATAGGCTATTACACGGCACCCAAACCCAGTTAATCGTTGTGCAAAAGCCTGGCCCATGTTGCCATAACCAATAATACCTACTGTTTTTCCATGTATCTCATAGCCTCGGTTGCCCTCACGGTTCCATATTTTTTGCCTTACCTGGCTATCGGCTATCAGCATTTTATTCATAAGGCCCAATAACATACCAACGGCATGTTCTCCAACGGCATCCCGGTTGCCTTCTGCAGCATGAAACAATTGAATGCCCCTTGCCTCTACGGCTGCTACATCAATATTATCCAGCCCTGCTCCTGCTCTGCCAATAAACTGCAGCCTTGAGGCCTTTTGCAGTAATGCATTATCAACATAAACTTTGCTGCGTACCAGAAGCCCATCAAAATCACCTACCAGGTCAAGAATTTCATTTCTGTCAAGGCTTGGAAAATAGCATACTTCTAACCCTATTTCCTGAAGCATATCCAGTATGGACTCATGCATTTCATCTACAATAAGGCACTTTAACACTTTGCTCATTTAAATACTAACTAATCAATTTACTACGCTATTATCACTTCATAGCTGTTTCAAAAACCTTAAGGCAAAGAGTCATAATATGTCAAAAGCTTAACAATATCATCTTCGCGCTGTAAATTAAGTTTGTGTTCGGCTATATATGCTTTTAAAGGCTCTGTGTGCTTAGGCAAAACAGACAAGATATTTTTTGCGGTAAGCTTTTTAAGTTTTACCGGCTGTGCATTAGCAGGCTGTATGTAATACGAATCAGAATCAATAAATTCATCCTGCCGCCTGTCTGCACTATATCCGCCCTTGTAATCTGCCTTCAGCAAATTTTTTCTTTTACTGTAAATTAGCTTACTGTTTCCATCATATACAACAACTGCATAAGTACCTTCCGGGTTTTTTAACGTATTTATAGGAAACCTTCTTATTATTAGGGCCTCCCCTTCTGCCTGATCAATTCTTATCTCGTTAATATTTTGGGGAAATAGAATTACAGAGTCGCCAGCAGGTAAGAGGGCCATCAAGCTATTCTCAAACAAGTTGATTTTAAATATACCTTGTGCTTTTTTTCCGTCACTGTATTTTACAATTCCCCGTTCCCAGAGGTTACTTAAATAGGGAGTCCCTTTTATCCCCTGGTACCTGTTATCGAACGTGCGCACGGTATTGCCCCGCCCAGGGGCACCACTTATCGCATCTGCATTGTACTGGGCATCAATGCCGTTGGCTGGCTGTTGAGCAAAAGCCTGCACCGATAGAGTTAATGCAAGAAGCGTTAAAAGTATTTTCATGTTGTAAAACCGTATGTAGTAACTGTATTGAATATAGAAAATCTGCACTGAACCTCAAAATATTCTTACAAAAACGAGATGCGTATCTGGCTTAAAATAATTAAAAGAAGTAAGGTTCGGATGAGCGAACCTACTTCTTTTAATATGGCTTCACCTTTTAGCAAATACAGTATTGCAACTATAAATTACAGGTTCAATAACCTATTGTAGCGTATCATAATAGGTAAGCAGTCTTATTACATCTGCCTCATTTTGCAAATCAAGCTTTTGCTCTGCAACATAGCTTTTAACCTGCTCTTGGTTCCTGGTAAGGGCGCTAAGCACGTTTTTTTTGTTAAGCTTGTTTACCTTTACAGGCTGGCCATCACCGGGCTGAATAAAGTAAGCAGCTGTACTTGTAAATTCATCGTAGGTCTGGCCTGAGCTATACCCTCCCTTAAAATCAGCTTTTACCAGGTTTTTCTTTGTGTTCAGAATAAGCTTTGTGTTGCCATCATACACCACAGCGGCATAGCTTCCTACAGGTTGCTTTGGATTAAGCAAAAACATTCTGAAAGTTTGCGTATTACCATTATCGGTAGTAAGCTTTACCTCTTCTATAATATTGGGAAGCATAATAACAGAGTCGCCTGAGCTTAACAGTGCCAGCAAATTATTTCCATACGCATCCACCTTAAAAGAACCTTTACTAAAAGATCCGTCTTTATATTTTACAGTACCCTTGGTCCATTTTCCATGCAAATAAGGAGTCCCCTTTACTCCTTCATAACGGTTATCGAAGGTGCGGGCAACTTTAGAGTTGTTCGCTCCACTCACGGCATCAATATTTACTTGGTTATCAAGGCCAGAAGAAGTTTGTTGTGCATAAGCCTGTAGTGCAAGCAATGTTGCAAGAAGCGTAAAAACTTTTTTCATTTGAATAGTAAGTTAAAATTTGCAGAAAATATAGGAAGTATTTTTGAAAATTTTAACTTACAACTATCAGACCAAATAAAATTTTTACAGGGCTTGTGCCTTTAATTGTTCTATCCTGGCCGTTAAAGCAATAAAATCCTCTACACTTAACTGCTCTGCTCTTTTATCAAGAATCGCATCTGCAAGCATGGCTTCGGGCAGACCAATCGGTTTTAGAGCGTTGCGCAGCGTTTTACGGCGGTTATTAAAACCTTGCTTTACCACTGTAAAAAACATTTTCTCGTTACAATCCAACTGTTGGCGCTCATTGCGTTTCAACGTAATTACAGCCGATTTTACTTTAGGAGGCGGGTTAAAAACATGCTCGTCTACCTTAAACTGGTACTTAATATCATAAAAGGCTTGTAGCAAAACACTAAGTATTCCGTATACCTTACTTCCCGGAGGAGAGGCAATCCGTTCGGCTACTTCTTTCTGTAGCATGCAAACCACCTCTGTTATTTGCTGGCGGTTTTCAAGTACTTTAAAAAAGATCTGCGAAGAAATATTATAAGGAAAATTCCCGATCAGTCCTATAGGCTCATTACCTACTACTGGCTCGAGCCATATTTTCAGAAAATCGCCTTCAATGATACGGCCTTCTAAACTGGGATAGTGTTTATTCAGGTATACAATGGACTCTTTATCAATATCGATCAGGTAGGTTTCGTACTCCTGGTGCTCAATAAGGAAATCGGTAAGCACTCCCATACCGGGCCCTATCTCAAGCACTTTACGGTAGCCTTTATGCAGGGTGAGTAACTCTACAATGCGTTTGGCAATATTCTTATCTTTAAGAAAATGCTGCCCGAGGTGCTTTTTAGGCTTAACTGCTGACATTTTGTATGTATTTAAAAAAAACTAAATTGCAATCAAAACTACCATAAATAATGAACACAACCATCACCAGCACTACCACATTTTCTGCAGACCATGTGAACGTAGTGCTACTTTTTCCTGGAAGTGATGTAAGCACCCTGGAGCTATCCGACAGAGAATCAAGCTATATAAGCAAGAAAGTTGAAGAAGGCAGCTCTCTGATCGCCATCAATAATTTTGGCAGTTACTCTTACTATATTCCTGTACCAGAGGCCAGGCATCCTTATCTGGTTTACGAAAAGCTACGCCAAAAAGGCCATGAACTGCAAAAACAATTGCAGGCCGAAAAAATTGAATCCGTAGTTTTACTCAGCAATTCTGAAGAAAGCCTGGAGGAGCTATTAGCCCTTGCCGAAGGCCTTGCGCTTAGCACTTACCAGTTTAATAAATATAAAAGCAAAAAAGAAAGCGTATACCCTGCTACCATACAGGTTTTAACTACAGATGCAGATGCTGTACAAGAGCTTTCGCAACTGGTAGAAGCTGTACATGTGGGACGCACATTGGTAAACGAGCCTGTAATTTGCCTTACTGCAGAACAGCTCAGCGAAGAAATAAGAGGTTTGGGTAAAGAAGCTGGCTTCCAGGTAGAAATATTTCATAAGGCCAAAATCAGGACCCTTAAAATGGGAGGCTTACTGGCTGTAAACTCAGGTAGTAAGGAGCCACCAACCTTTACTATAATGGAGTACAAAAGCCCGGAAGCAAACCAGGCGAAGCCAATTGTTCTGGTAGGCAAAGGCGTGGTATACGATACCGGTGGGCTTAGCCTAAAGCCTACTCCCTCTTCAATGGACCTGATGAAGTCTGATATGGCAGGTGCTGCAGCGGTTATAGCGGCTATATATGCAGCTGCCAAAAACAAACTACCTATACACATTGTAGGCCTTATCCCTGCTACAGATAATCGCCCGGGCGAAAATGCCATCACTCCCGGAGATGTAATCAAAATGCACGATGGTACCTGGGTAGAGATTTTAAACACAGATGCAGAAGGCCGCCTGATCCTGGCCGATGCCCTGAGTTATGCCCGTAAGTATGATCCGGCACTGGTTATTGACCTGGCTACGCTTACAGGCTCAGCTGCAAGAGCTATTGGCAAAGAAGGTATCGTGTACATGGGTACCGCCACAGATGCAACCAAAGAGCAGTTTGAGGAAGCCGGCCACAGGGTGCATGAACGCCTTGTAGAGTTTCCACTATGGGATGAGTATGAAAGCCATATAAAATCGGATATAGCAGATATAAATAACCTGGGTAAATCAGAGGCCGGTGCAATTTCGGCAGGCATGTTTTTAAAGCACTTTACAGATTATCCCTGGCTACACCTGGATATTGCAGGCACAGCCTTTTTAACCAGCCCCGATAATTACCGAGGCAAAGGAGGAACAGGCTCTGGCATAAGGTTGCTGTACCAGTTTTTAAAAAATTATGCTGAATAAGCTGTTGCCTGTCGCAACTTATACAGCAAACCATTATAAATATTAGTATTTGAGTAAACATTTTATGGAGCACGAACACAAGGAAACTACAGTAAGCGAAATATTTAAACCTGTAATAGGCATTACCCTGGGCGATATTAACGGTATAGGTCCGGAGGTAATCATTAAAACCCTTGCAGATGTGCGCATATTGAATATATGCACTCCCGTAATATACGGATCGGTAAAAGTTTTAAGCCGCTATAGAAAGCTGCTGCAGATGGATGATTACAGCTACTTTAGCTTAAAGTCGCTACAGCAGATCAACCACAAAAAAGTAAATGTAATTAATTGCTGGGAAGAAGAAGTAGAAGTACAACCTGGCAAGGTTACAGAAGAAGGAGGCCGTTGCGCTTGGTTAGCGCTAAAGCAATCGTCAGAAGACCTTAAAAAAGGACTGATTGATGCTGTAGTAACCGGCCCTATCAATAAAAGTAACATTCAGCGCGAAGAATTTAAGTTTGCCGGCCATACCGAGTATTATACCCAAACCTTTGGCAGTAAAGACAGCCTGATGCTCCTTACCAGCGATAAACTTCGAGTGGGCGTAGTAACCGGACATATTCCCTTAAAAGAAGTGGCCACTACCCTTACCCAGGAGCTTATTATTAGAAAAGCCAGAATCCTGTTCGAGTCGCTGCAAAACGACTTTGGTATTAAAAAGCCTAAGGTTGCATTCCTGGGCTTAAACCCCCATGCAGGCGAAGAAGGCCTTTTAGGGTCTGAAGAGCAGGATATTATTTTACCTGCCATTAAAGAACTTAAAAATGGAGGTTATTTATCTTTTGGTCCTTTTCCGGCAGATGGCTTTTTTGGTACCATGCAATACAAGCGGTATGATGCCATACTGGCTATGTACCATGACCAGGGCTTAATTCCTTTTAAAACCCTGGCTTTTGAAAACGGTGTAAACTATACTGCAGGTTTACCGGTAGTTCGTACCTCACCCGATCATGGAACAGCGTATGCGATTGCCGGCAAAAAACAGGCTGACGAAACTTCTCTACGCGAAGCTTTATACCTGGCCTGCGACATAGCCCGGGTGCGTAAAGAAGCAACACAACTGGCTAACCAGGAATAGCTTCTGCAAAAAATGCAAAATTGAGTGGTTATATAGTATAGATTTGTTAATTTTGAGGCTCAAAAACTGATCACGGATATATGAAGTTTACCGTTTCTTCTTCTTCCCTGCTTAAGCAGCTAGTAGGTATTAATGGCGTAATTGCCAGCAACCCTATCATTCCTATACTCGAGAACTTTTTATTCGAAATAAAGGGCGATACTCTCTCCATTACAGCTTCTGATCTTCAGACTTCTATGATCACTGAACTGAATGTAGATACCCAGACCGATGGCAATATTGCAATTCCTGCCCGTATCTTACTGGATACGCTTAAGAATCTGCCTGAGCAGCCGGTTACTTTTACTATAGACCCGGATACATATAGCATCGAAATAAGTTCTGAGAACGGACGCTATAAACTTGCAGGTGAAAATGCGATAGACTTTCCTAAAATACCGGAAGTAACAGGTGTTAGCTCTGTGGAGTTACCTTCAGATATTATTCTCAGGGCTGTAACTAATACTATCTTTGCTACCAGCACTGATGAGTTGCGCCCGGCAATGACAGGGGTACTTTTCCAGTTAAATGATGCCAACTCAACCTTTGTAGCTTCTGACGGGCACCGCCTGATCCGCTACCGCAGGCAAGATGTTACTTCAGGCACAGGCACTTCAATTATTATTCCCCGAAAGGCACTTAACTTATTAAAGGCTACCCTGCCTTCTGAGTCTACGGCTGTTAAAATGACATTTAACCAATCAAATGCATTTTTTAGCTTTAACAATATCAGAATGATATGCCGCCTGATCGATGAGCGCTTTCCGGATTATGAAAATGCAATCCCGTTGAATAATCCCAACGTGTTAACCATTGAAAGACTGGAGCTATTAAACTCTTTGAAGCGTATATCCATTTATGCAAACAAAACTACGCACCAGGTAAGATTAAAAATTTCGGGCAACAGCCTGCAAATTTCTGCCGAAGATCTTGACTTCTCTAACGAAGCAAATGAATCGCTGGCTTGCGAGTACGAAGGCGAACCTATAGAAATTGGCTTTAATGCAAAGTTCCTGATCGAGATGCTTAACAACCTGGATTCTAATATTATCACTATTGAGCTTTCTGCACCAAACCGGGCAGGCATTATTCTGCCTAAAAAGAAAGATACCAGCGAAGACATATTAATGCTGGTTATGCCTGTTATGCTCAACAACTACGTGTAACGCATAAAAAGTTTAAAAAAGCGGGTTTCAGAAATGACACCCGCTTTTTTTATGCTCTACTTTCAAAACAGATAATGTAAGGTATTGCCGCTAAGTATGGTTTTAAAAATAAGCTTTAACACATATCAGATTAAAAAGCGGCTCAGTAAATTTATTTTTTTAGCTGTGTTATAAGCTCTCCTATACCTGTATCCTTCCTGTTACTGCAAAAAAGTTACTCTGGCCCAGCCTCACACCATACAGGCACCATATTCATTATCAATATTTTACAACCACCTTCTCTGTAACCTTATTGCTTTTAAACTGCCTTCATGGAGGCTTCATATACATTTAAATCGTATTTTTTAGCACATAGTAATGATGCACCCATTGTTGAATAGACAAGCAAAAGCCTTCCGTGTACTTTTACAGAAGTACCAACAAGCAATATCTGATGAGAAAAATCTTTACTTTTCTTCTTCTTTTTTTACCCTTTATCAGCCAGTCTCAGGAATCTTCAGAAAAAGAAGAATATGAACTTGTAGGCCTGGGCAAAAAAGTAAATACAAGGTTTCATGAATCTGCGCCCATCATTTCTTCTGATGGTAAAACGCTGTACTTCTTTGTGGCAAACCATCCACAGAATTACCTGGGTAAATCTGGCAGCCAGGATATATGGTACTCAGAACGTGATTCTACAGGTGAGTGGGGTGAAGCCATACATATGAGCTCGCCTTTAAATAAGCACCGCTTTAACCAGGTATTTAATGTACTTAATGATGGTAACACCCTGTTAATACGGGGTGGCAATGCAAAAGACTCGGAGGGTTTTTCGGTTACCCACCGCACTAAAAATGGCTGGAGCAAACCCGAAGAACTTAAAGTAAAGGATTATGCAAAAATGAAGAAAGGAATTTATTCGGGAGGATGCATGTCATTGGATGGTAAAGTACTGATCCTTTACTTCAGCGAAAAAGAAAAAGGCCGCTACAGCGACTTATACGTTAGCTTCCTTCAGCCCGATGGCGACTACTCCAGGCCAAAACTTATAGCACAACTTAATACGCATATGGATGAGTTTGGCCCCTTTCTTGCACCAGATGGTAAAACACTGTATTTCGCCAGCAACCGTTCGGGTGGTTTAGGTGGTATGGATATATGGGTAACCAAACGGCTTGATAATACTTTCCAGAAATGGAGTGCACCACAGAATATGGGAGAGCCTGTAAATACCACTGGATTTGACTCTTATTACTCTGTAGACGCATCGGGTAAAGATGCTTTTACAACCAGGGCTTATATGTCAGCAGATGGAGGCAGCCTGGATATATTAGGCCTAAGGCCTAAACAAAAACCCAAAGCTCCGGAGCCTATGTTATTATTGGCAGGCACGGTATATAACCGCAAAAGTGGTGAACCAATGGAGGCTATAATTGATTATTATGCTGACGGTGAGGTAAAAGGCCAGGTTCGCTCTTCTCTAAATGGTGAGTATAAAATAGAAGTATTTTCGCCGGGCAAATGGATTCTTGCTGCCAGTGCCGATGGGTTTCTGTACCTGGAAGAGTCGGTAAGTATCCATCCTAAAACCGCCAAGAAAGAAATAAGAAAAGACCTGTATCTGACGCCTATGGAAATAGGTACTACGGTAAGGCTCAATAACATCTTTTTTGACTTCGATAAAACAACGCTTCGTGATGAATCTTTCCCGGAGTTGGATAAAGTTGTTGAGCTTCTGAATAAGAATGAAGGGCTGGAAATAGAGATTGGTGGACACACAGATGACTATGGCTCGGATGATTACAATCTGAAGTTATCGCAGGGCAGATCAGAAGAAGTTCGTAAATATATAATACAAAAAGGTATTTCTACGTATAGAGTATATGCCCAGGGTTATGGCGAAAGCAAACCTGAGGTAGGTAACGATACCGAAGAAGGGCGACAAATAAATCGCCGGGTAGAGTTCAAAATTCTTAAAAATTAGTATATTTATTTTTTAACAAAACCAACTAATCATGAAAACGATGAAATCAATGGCAGCAGGCTTTAAGATAGATTTAAATAAAATATTCAGAACTATTTTTTCAGTTATTACTCCCGCACAAAAACCGGCTTTACAGCCTGTACGCGTAAGAGCAAGAAACTAAGCTGCCTTAAGTATATTATTAAAAAGCACCCTGTAAACCAGGGTGCTTTTTTTATTTGCAGATGGCAAGCAATTTATATACAAATTAAAAAGCATAAATGCCCGGCTCAAAAATGCGATTGTTTTCCTAGATTTGCTGTAAACCATTGCCCCTTATGAGCCCGCAAACCACTGAAGCCAGGATCAGGGAACTGACCGATAAAATAAATTATTATAACCACCAGTATTACCAGAATTCAATATCTGAAATTTCAGACTATGAGTTTGACCAGTTGCTGAACGAACTGATTGGCCTGGAAAAACTGCACCCCGACCTTATACAACCCGACTCTCCTACCCAGCGTGTAGGTGGAACTATTACCAAAGAGTTTGCTACTGTATATCATAAATACCCTATGCTGTCGCTAGGCAATACCTATTCAGAAGAGGAACTTGCCGAATTTGACGCCCGCATCAGGAAAAGTATAGGTGATGATTTTGAGTATGTATGCGAGCTGAAATTTGACGGTGTGGCCATTAGCCTTACATATGAAAATGGCTACCTGGTGCAGGCAGCCACCCGCGGTGATGGTACCCGGGGAGATGATATTACTGCAAATGCCCGCACAATCAGAAGCATACCTTTACGGATACAGGGAAATAATTACCCTCCCCTGTTTGAAGTAAGAGGTGAGGTGTTTTTACCGATCGATACCTTTGCTGCAATAAACAAAGAACGTGAGGATATTGGAGAGCCTCTGCTGGCCAACCCACGCAATGCAGCATCCGGCACCCTTAAAATGCAGGATTCGGCCATAGTTGCAAAACGCAACCTGGATTGCTATGCCTACTTTCTGTATGGCGAAAACCTGCCCTACGTTACCCATAGCGAGTCGGTAGAAGCGCTGGTAGCCTGGGGGTTTAAAGTATCGCCTACCTATAAAGTATGTAAAAACCTTACTGAAGTAATGGATTACATTCACCATTGGGATACAGAGCGTTATAACCTACCTGTTGGCATAGATGGCATAGTACTGAAGGTAAACAACTATAAGCAACAACGCGACCTGGGCTTTACAGCCAAGAGCCCCCGCTGGGCAATATCATTTAAATACAAAGCAGAGGCTGCTACAACTGTATTACAATCGGTATCTTACCAGGTAGGCCGTACAGGTGCTGTAACACCAGTAGCCAACCTGCAACCTGTATTACTGGCCGGTACTGTAGTAAAAAGAGCATCTATACACAATGCTAATGAGATACTACGGCTGGACCTTCACGAGAATGATACTGTGTACGTTGAAAAAGGAGGAGAAATTATACCCAAAATTACCGGTGTAAACCTTGGCCTGCGCGATCCGCTCAGTGCACGGGTACAGTTTATCGAAAGATGCCCCGCCTGTGCCTCAGAGTTGATAAGGCGTGAGGGTGAAGCAGCTTATTATTGCCCTAACGAAATGGGATGCCCCCCTCAAATAAAAGGGCGTATTGAGCATTTTATACAGCGCAAAGCTTTAAATATAGAGGGTCTGGGCTCAGAAACGATAGAACAGCTTTATGAGAAGGGTCTTATCATGGATCCTTCTGACCTGTACGACCTGACCTACGAGCAACTAATAACGCTCGAACGCTTTGGCGACAAATCAGTTAACAACCTACTTAAAGGCATCGAAAAATCAAAAGAAGCTCCCTTTCATAGAGTTTTGTTTGGCATCGGTATACGCTTTGTAGGTGCTACAGTAGCAGAAAAACTAGCAACTCATTTTGGCTCTATCGAAAACCTAAGGCAAGCCCGTTTTGAAGACCTGGTTGCTGTGCATGAAATTGGAGAACGCATAGCCCAGAGTATTGTAGCTTTCTTTGAGAATGCAGAAAGCTGCCGCTATGTGGAAAGGCTGCAACGAGCCGGCTTGCAAATGGAAGCAGAGGTAAAAGAAACGATACAGGTGAGCAATGCCTTAAATGGAGCTACCTTTGTTATATCTGGTGTGTTTGACCAATTTAGCCGCGATGAGTTAAAAGACCATATCGAAGCACATGGAGGCAAAGTAGTTTCATCAATTTCTGCAAAGCTTGATTACCTGCTGGCAGGCGATAAAATGGGGCCGGCTAAGCTGGAAAAAGCCAGGAAACTAGGAATAAACATCCTTTCAGAAGCTGAATACCTCCAGATGGTTTCTTAACAAACTTTTCTTTTCATGAACAAGCTCCTTACTTTTACCCGGTAAGGAGCTTGTTTTTTTTCTGAGCCTCATTTACTAATTATTTAAGATGAGCAGAAACAACCAAAGGCTTACATATGCTCACTACCTATTGATTTACAAAGATTTATAAACAAGCTTTGTTCCTATTAATATTTGGCTATTTTTGAAGTTAAATTTGAAACGTAATGCTCTTCTGCATTGCTTCTTCAGTTACTTAAATGAGGCAATTAAAAAACAATTTTCTGGCGCTAAACAACCGGTTTATAGTAAACCGCACGCCTCAGCACAGGCAGATTATAGGTTTGCAAAAAGCCTCCAGCATTGGCATACTCTGCTACATACAGCAGGAAAAGGACTATGATGAACTTGCAGCCTTAGTAAAAACCCTGAAAGGCGAAGGCAAAAAGGTAAATGTTCTTACCTACTCAGCCCAAACCTTGGGCGGGCCCAATAGCTTAAAGTATCCATCTTTTACAGACCAGAGCGTTAGTTTAACCGGCCAGATTAAAGATACGGATGTAGAACAATTTACAGCTTCAGTATTTGATCTGCTGTACTGTATCAGTCAGGAGCCACTTGCAGTATTAGATACGGTTCTTTTGCGTTCAAAAGCACTCTGCAGGGCTGGAAAGCATTTTGCAAATAAAGAATACCTGTTTGAGATTATGGTAAACCCTCTACAGCCTACACAACTGATTGACCAATTGCTCCATTATACAAGACTTATTAATAACCCATGAATCATACATTTACCGGAACAGGCGTAGCTTTGGTCACACCGTTCCATACAGATCTAAGCATTGACTTTGAAGCCCTAAGGCGCCTACTCCACTTTACTGCTGAAGGCGGTGCAGATTATTATGTTGTACAAGGCACAACCGGCGAGTCGGTTACCCTAAGTGCTAAAGAAAAAGCAACTGTACTTGCTTTTGTAAAAGAAAACAACAGCCACCGCCTGCCCATTATGTTTGGCCTAGGCGGAAATAACACACAAGAGGTAATAGCACAACTAAAGGAGGTAGACCTTAGTGGAGTAGATGCTCTGTTATCGGTGAGCCCCTATTATAACAAGCCCTCCCAGGAAGGTATTTATCAGCATTTTAAAGCTGTTGCAGATGCCAGCCCCGTTCCGGTATTACTTTACAACGTGCCAGGCCGTACAGGCAGTAACATGAGTGCAGCCACTACCCTTCGCCTGGCTACACACCCCAATATAATAGGCATTAAAGAAGCTTCTGGCGACCTTAACCAATGCATGCTAATTGCTGCCGGTATGCCTGCTGATTTCCTTCTTATTTCTGGTGATGACCTGCTTACCTTACCCATGATGACCTTTGGCGCAAAGGGAGCTATTTCTGTGCTGGCTAACGCCTTTCCGGAGAAATTCTGTAGTATGGTAAAACTAGGGTTGGAAGGCAATTTTGAAGAAGCTAGGCAGCCTATGTTTGACCTGGTAGAATTAAACCCGCTTATGTATGAAGAAGGAAACCCTGTAGGAGTAAAAGTAGCACTTGAGGAAAGAGGTGTATGTGCTGCTAGGGTAAGACTTCCGCTGGTTACTGCTTCTGAGACCCTGCGCCATAAAATAAAAAAGCAGGTGGATGCCCATCAGTATGCCTCTTAATTATAAGGAAAGTAAAATAAAAAGCCCAGCCATTTGTAATGGCTGGGCTTTATGTTTATCGAAGCATATATAAAAAAGTGGTTAGTGTTATAACCACTTTGCTCTACTGAGGAGATTTATTTTTCTTCCTTAGCGTTTTTCATGTTTTGAACTTCGATTCTGATCTCTTGAGACAAGTTTTTAAGGTCCTGCATTCCTTTTCTTACACGGGTACCAGCGGCCTGATTTTGCTTATCGTAAAACTTCTCAAAATCACCTTCCAAAGACATCACTAAGTCTCTGATTTCTTCAAATCTGCTCATTTTGTTCTTGTTTTAAAGTTAGTTGTTGACTGAATTATGCGTTAAATTAGCAATTAAAGCATATTGTTCAAATTTTAAGATATTTTTTTATCAAAAAAGATTTTAAACAAATGCCTCTTTAAATAATTTAAACCTCCATTTTCAGGTCCGGAAACGTAGGTGCATACGATCCGTCCGTTAATTTAGTTGATACGGCTTCAAAGGCCTTTATGGTTTCCTGTACATCATCAAGGGTATGAGATGCAGTAGGAATCAACCTTAAGATAATCAAACCCTTAGGGATAACCGGGTAGATAACAACTGAGCAGAAAATTCCAAAATTTTCCCGTAAATCTATAACAAGATTGGCAGCCATAGACTCATCTCCGTTAAGAATTACAGGCGTTACCGGTGATTGTGTTGTGCCAATATTAAAGCCTTTATCTCTTAATCCACTTTGTAAAGCTTTAACAATAGTCCACAGATTTTCTCTGAGCGCTGGTTGGGTTCTTAGCAACTCTAAGCGTTTAAGAGCACCAATTACAAGCGGCATAGGTAAAGACTTGGCAAATATCTGAGAGCGGGTATTATAGCGTAAATAATCAATTACATTCGCAGTACTTGAAATAAAAGCACCAATACTTGCCATTGATTTTGCAAATGTAGAGAAGTAAATATCTATGCCATCCTGTACCCCCTGTGCTTCTCCTGTACCTGCGCCTGTGGCTCCCATTGTACCAAAGCCATGGGCATCATCAACCAGCAAACGGAATTCAAACTTATTTTTAAGCTCAACAATTTCGCGAAGCTTGCCTTGGTTACCAGACATACCAAATACGCCCTCGGTAATTACAAGGATTGAACCGTTGGTTTCGCTTACCAGCTTGGTAGCACGCACAAGTTGCTTCTCCAGGCTCACCATATCATTATGAGGATATACAAAGCGTTTACCCTGGTGAAGACGAACACCATCAATGATACAGGCATGAGACTCTGCATCATAAACAATAACATCGTGACGATTTACCAGAGCATCAATTACAGACATTATACCCTGATAGCCGAAGTTAAGTAACTGGGTAGCTTCTTTCCCTACAAAGGCAGAAAGCTCATTTTCCAGTTGCTCATGGTAATTTGAGTTTCCAGACATCATACGGGCTCCCATAGGATAAGCCAGGCCAAACTGCGCGGTTGCATCGGTATCTGCCTTTCTTACTTCAGGGTGATTAGCCAGACCAATGTAATTGTTAAGGCTCCAGTTAAGTACATTTTTACCTCTAAAGACCATGCGGGGACCAATTTCACCCTCCAGTTTCGGAAATGAAAAATAACCATGCGCATATTGTGAATGCTTTCCTAATGGGCCTCTGTTCTGCTGTAATTTCTCAAATAAATCCACGATCTATTAATTTCGTTAAAGGGGTTCTTATAATTTTTAAAGCTCAAAATTAACGTAAATCTACTCCTAAAAAAGAATATCTCAAACTACATGACCTAAAATAAAGGCAGTTAAACAGATTTATGAAAATATTTTATAACATTGCACTGCTTAAACTAATCGTTACAGATGCGTTAACTCTTTTTCAGGTAAGGCAGCTATACCCGATGGCAAGCTTTGCTACTAACTACTGCAGCTATCCGTAAAAAGTTCCTTATGTTTTCATGCATCAAGGTTAAGCATTTAAAGCCTTGCATATAAACCATTTACCTACTAAACCACTACCAGATCATATACTATGCAGATCAGAAAAATACTTGTAGCTAACCGTGGCGAAATTGCTTTACGAGTAATGCGCTCAGCTAAAGAAATGGGAATTAGTACCGTAGCCGTATACAGCGAAGCCGACAGGCAGGCTCTGCACGTTCGCTTTGCAGACGAAGCAGTTTGTATTGGTCCGGCTCCATCATCAGAATCCTATCTTAAAGCTGATACTATTATCCAGGTTTGTAAAGACCTGGGCGTAGATGCAATACATCCTGGCTATGGGTTCCTTTCAGAAAATGCTGTATTTGCTCAGAAAGTAAAAGATGCAGGCCTCATCTTTATAGGCCCTTCTGCTCACTCTATAGAGATTATGGGCAGCAAACTGGCTGCAAAAGCAGCTGTAGCTGGCTATAACATACCAATGGTGCCTGGCACCCCCGAAGCCATTACGGATCTTGATGCAGCACGTACACGCGCCTCCGAAATTGGTTACCCTGTATTGATTAAAGCCAGTGCCGGTGGTGGTGGTAAGGGTATGCGCATTGTTGAGAATAATGACGAGTTTGAAGAACAAATGCAGCGCGCCATCAGTGAAGCCGTATCTGCCTTTGGCGATGGCTCTGTATTTATAGAAAAATACATAACCTCACCCAAACATATTGAAATTCAGGTTCTAGGCGATACACATGGTAATATTATTCATTTATTTGAACGTGAGTGCTCTATACAGCGCAGGCACCAAAAAGTAATTGAAGAGGCTCCTTCTTCTGTATTAACTCCGGAAATCAGGGAGGCCATGGGCAAGGCTGCTGTAGATGTAGCCCGGGCCTGTAATTATTATGGAGCAGGTACAGTAGAGTTTATTGTAGATGAGCAACTCAACTTCTACTTCCTGGAAATGAACACCCGCCTGCAGGTAGAGCACCCTGTTACCGAATTAATTACAGGTATTGACCTTGTTAAAGAGCAGATTAAAATTGCCCAGGGTGAAGTGTTATCTATTAAACAGGAAGACCTTAAGATATTAGGCCACTCTATTGAAGTAAGGGTATATGCAGAAGATCCACGCAATAACTTCCTGCCTGACATTGGTACTCTAAATACCTATGTACGCCCCCAGGGGCCTGGTATACGTGTAGATGATGGCTTTGAACAGGGTATGGAAATTCCGATTTACTATGATCCGATGATAGCAAAGCTAACTACCTTTGGCAAAGACCGCTCAGAAGCCATAGACCGTATGAAAAGAGCTATTAACGAATACCAGATCAGTGGTATAGAAACCACGTTGCCTTTCTGTTATTACGTAATGGAACATGAGGCCTTTACCAGCGGAAAATTTGATACAAATTTTGTAAACAAGTACTTTACACCAGATGTATTAGATACCCGTGCTGATACTGAAGAGGCTGCACTGGCAGCCTTTATTAGTGGTGTTCTGCTTAGCAACCGCAAAACAGTACAGGCCCAGCCACAATCGGCTGTTGCCAGACAAAGCAACTGGAAAAAGAACAGAACCTAATTACATTTTAATAAAATCAGCCAGTACTATAGTGTACTGGCTCTTTTAACTAGTATAGATCTACTCTGCATGGCAGAAATAAAACCCATACGTGCCTGGCGCTATAACCTGGATCTGTCCAGGCAAATTGAAGAATTGACATCTCCCCTGTTTGATGTTGTATCAGATAAGCAGAGGAGAATGCTATATGAAAACCCCTTAAATAGTATCCATCTTTCTGTACCTGCCGGAAATGAGCCTGCCCTGCAAGCCCGGCAAACCCTTGCCCAATGGAAAGAACAAGGTATTATAAAACAAGATGCTTTACCGGGTATTTATGTATATTACCAATACTACTCACTACCTGGCTCAGATAAGGAGTATTGTCGTAAGGGCTTTATTTGCCATATCAAAGCATATGACTGGTCAGAAAATGTGGTGTTGAGGCATGAAAACACAATTCCTTCATCAGTTAACGACCGCATCAGCCTGCTAGAGAACACAGAGTTGCACGTAAGCCCTACCCATGGTTTGTATACCGATGCTTCCTTTAGGCTTGAGGCATATATGGATGAGTGTATGAAAGCACCTATTTACGAAACTGAAGACTACCAGGGTGTTCGGGATGTTTTGGGTGTAATACATGATGCCAGCGTAATACGAGTGTTTATAGATACCCTTAAGGACCAGCAAGTTATCCTGGCAGATGGCCACCATCGATATGAGAGTTCCTTAGCTTATCGTAAAAAGTGTATGCAAAACAACCCGGCGCATACAGGTAATGAAGGTTACAATTATCACATGATGTACCTTACCAATACCGAGGCCGGAGACTTACGTATTTTGCCAACGCACAGGCTTATTAAGGGGATAGACAATTTTAATGCTGAATCCATCATTGAAAAGCTTTCCCAGTACTTTACAATTAAAGAATTAGCCAGCCCTTTTGAGGTAAATGAAATTATATTAGGAAAGAAATGGGCATTTGGGTTGATATTAAAAGATAGTGCTTATAAAATTCGCCTTAAGCCTGAGGTTTATGACCAGATGGACTGGAAGTTTCCAGAAGAAGTAAAACAGCTTGATTTAACTGTTCTGCATTACTTTGTAATTGCTAAAGTGTTAAATATACCAGGCCATTTACAGCGCAGCTCTTCCCACATTTCATTTGATCGTAATTTTACAGAATGTGTATCGCTGGTTATGAAAGAAGAAGCTCAGATGGCACTTATTACCAACGAAATTTCGATGCAGGATGTAAAAAGAGTTTGTAGTACAGGCTATACCATGCCCCAGAAATCTACGTACTTTTATCCCAAAGTAATTTGTGGTTTTTTATTCAGCTCCATTAAACAAGAGGATTTTGTATCTGTAGCTGACCTGAGCTTTTCGCAGGCAACACCCTGATTCTTTGTTTACATTAGTTCTACCCAGTAACCATTACAAATGTCTATAATAAAATTGATTCTGGCTTCAAACTCTCCCAGGCGTCAGCAATTAATGCGTGAAGCTGGTTTTACGTTTGAAGTTAAGGTTAAGGATACTCCAGAAGATTTTCCAGAAGATATGCCGGCTGAAGAGGTGCCTGCATTTTTGGCCTTGCGCAAGGCAGAAGCTTTTAAAACAGAGATCACCAATGGACAGGTAGTGTTAACTGCTGATACGATAGTGGTAGCAAATGGCAACATTTTAAACAAACCTGCAGATCGGGAAGAAGCATACCGCATGATCAGCAGCTTATCTGGCCGCTCTCACTCTGTATACACCGGGGTATGCCTGATGAGCCAAAAAGAAACCACTACTTTTACAGAAGAAACCAAGATTTACTTTACCAGGCTTAGCCCTGAAGAGATTTACAAGTATATTGATGAATACAAACCATTTGATAAGGCGGGAGCCTATGGAATACAAGAATGGATTGGCCTGATTGGTATAGAGCGATTAGAAGGCTCTTATTTCAATGTGGTTGGCTTACCTGTACATAGAGTTTATAGTGCATTAAAAACATCTTTTGGCCTGTAGATGCAATAATTCTACAGGCTTCTGAAGTCTTGTTTCCCTCTGTCAAACACATTCAGGTAAGCAGCATAATTTTCTTTCAGGCTGTTAGAAGCTTCTTCCAGGGCTCCTTTTATATCTGCAACTACTTCTCTGCCTTCTTCCTTTTTATTTTCAAGCAGCTCAAGCCTTTCACTCACATTAATATCTTCTTTACGGTCATGTTCTTTTCTGCGCTGTAAATCATCTAGTAAAGCGCTGTGGGTTTCCCAATCTTGTATAAAAGAATCAAACCCATAAGATATCTCTTCTATCTTCTCACTATCATACCGTATTAACAAAGCCAGCGAATCAATATGCCTGATATAAACAGAGTCCATAGGTGAAATAAGCACAGAGTCCCTGTCAATACGGCGTATGGCACTACGCATATAGTCTGTAATGGCATTAAGGCTATCATTAATAGTAATTGCCTCCGCAGATATTCTTTGCCACTCTGCCGATAACTCTGCTACTTGCTGGCTTCTGTCCCTCTCCTGGGAGCTTCCACAACCAATTACAGCAAACCATAAAATAATAAAACCAATATAATTTCTAATACGCATATACCTAAAAGCAATTCAATTAATGAGGCAGCAAATTAGCTAAAAAATCCTAGTAAGATTAAAGCTGATTTAACAAAATGATTTATTAATTACTTAACTGTTTCCTCAGAGGCTTTGTTGCAAAAGACAAAGCCACCCTCCTGCTTAGGAGAGTGGCTTTGTTTTAACTTTATATATCCAGGCAGGGTTACTGAACCCTTAAACGCCTGCCAGCTGCTAGTTTGGCCTTTGGCGATAAATTGTTGTAAGCACAAAGCTGTTGTACAGTTACATTGTATTTTCTGCTTAGCACCGACAAGGTTTCACCAGGCCTTACTTTATGGTATACTACCTTCCGGGCAGCTTTTGTAATGTAGCTAAAGTCATTGGGAGTCAAAATAAACTCATCAGAAAGTAGATTATTCCTGGCAAAATCATACATATCTTCGGGGTTTATGGCATTACCCTGGTAGCGAACTTCAAAATGGAGGTGAGGACCTGAGCTTCTGCCTGTGCTACCTCCCAGGCCAATAAGCTCACCGGCTTTAACCAACTGGCCTACTTCAACCTTCTGCTCGCTCATGTGTCCATAGAGCGTTTCCAGGCCATTGTAATGCCTTAACATAACATAATACCCATATCCTCTCGGGTCATACCCCTTAATACGTACAATACCATCAAAACAAGCAACAATCGTATCGCCCATGTTAAGTTTTAGATCAGTACCATAATGCCAGCGGTAACCCCTCATACCAAACTTGGAAGTTGTGTATGTCTTTTGCAGAGGCATACTCCACGATTGTCCGTTCAGGCTATCGTACAGTAAAATAGGAATTGTATCTTTAAATTGCGAGTTATCAATTTTATACGGATTCACCCTTTTAGAGTCCCAGATAGAATAATACTCGGTAAGCTTTACCCATACACAATCAATTTTCAATTCTTCAGAAATCTCAATGATGCTGGTTTCTCCATCGCCAAGGGTGCTTGTATCTTCACTAACAATAGCCAGGTCTTTTTTAGGCTGAAAGAAGACAGGCGCTGACCTTCCAAGCTTCTTTTTAAAGTCTTCGCTTAATTCTTCTTCAATAATATTTTCTGCTTCTTCATCCTCATCCAGCAAAGGTCTTGCATTGATAGGCTTGGAAGCTTTGATAGCCGGAGCTTTAATATCTTTAAAGTCTTTTACAGGGCCAGGCGCAGGTTTTGCTGTTGTTTTGGCTGTATTGCTTTTAGAGGTTGCAGGCTTAGCTGCAGGCTTTTTTGCCGCAGTTTTTTTAGACGCTGGCTTTTTAGCAGCCGGCTTCTTTTTAGCCGGCTGCTGGATAGTAGTTTTTTTTGCGGTACTACTGGAAGCAGGCTTAGTGGTTTGTGCATAGCCCTGTAAAGACGCTGTTAACATCCCAAGGCAAAAAAAGCAAAGCAATAAGCGTATTACTAAATTTTTCAAACTACTTCTTTTTCGGCCAGAAACCTTTCGGCATCCAGCGCGGCCATACATCCTGTTCCTGCAGCAGTTACTGCTTGTCTGTACACATGATCCTGTGCATCACCACAAGCAAATACACCTTCAATATTGGTATGGGTACTTCCTTTTACGGTTTTAATGTATCCATTCTCATCCAGATTTAGATACTCGGCAAAAATATCTGTATTGGGTTTGTGCCCGATAGCAACAAAAAATCCTTTTACAGGTATTTCCTTTACCTCGCCGGTAGAATTGTTAATAACCCTAACCCCTTCTACTTCATCATTACCTAAAACTTCCTGTGTTTCAGTATTCCAGAGTATTTCTATATTAGGGGTATTTTTAACCCTTTTCTGCATGATCAGCGAAGCACGCATTTCATCACGCCTAACTATCATATATACTTTTTTGCAAAGTTTAGACAAGTAGCTGGCTTCTTCGCAGGCAGTATCTCCGGCACCTACAATGGCAACCTCCTGTCCTCTGAAGAAAAAGCCATCACAAACCGCGCAAGCCGAAACACCCCGCCCATTCAGGCGCATTTCAGATTCCAGGCCCAGCCATTTGGCAGAAGCACCTGTTGAAATAATAACAGCTTCGGCCTCAATTACCAATGTATCGTCTATTGTAACTTTATGAGGGTAAGAAGAAAAATCAACCGAAGTAGCCATACCAAAACGAATATCAGTACCAAAGCGCTCTGCTTGCTTCTGAAAATCCATCATCATTTGCGGCCCCTGAACGCCATCAGGATAACCAGGGTAGTTTTCTACATCATTGGTTATGGTAAGTTGTCCCCCGGGTTGGGAACCTTGGTATAATACTGGCTTCAGACCTGCACGGGCAGCGTAAATGGCGGCTGTATATCCTGCTGGTCCAGAACCCAGAATAAGGCACTGTACTTTTTCCTGAGTCATTATTGTTTAGTTAACGGGTTTTGAGGTTTCAAATTTGGATAATTTGAGCTACAAATTCAAATACCAAAAAGATATTGACAGAACAATGTAATTAAAGTGTTGATTATCAATAAATAACAATACAAACCCTTTTATGTTAGCTTTAGCTAATGTTATGAGCTTGTACTTTGAAAGTATTCAAACACAAATCAAACGAACGCAGGGCGCATCTCATTGCATGGCAATGGGCCTTAAAGCAAAAAAACCGGATAACAATATGTTATCCGGTTGTATGGTTTTAGAGCTTTTTACAACTAGTCTACTATAATAAACTCAACTCTTCTGTTTTGGGCTCTGCCCTCATCAGTGGTGTTTGGAGCAACAGGCTTCGCTTTGCCATATCCAGCCGTTCTGATTCTGTTTGCACGTATTCCCTGCGATTTCAGATACTGCTCCACAGCCTTGGCTCTTTCTCTGGATAAACGTTGGTTATATTCTGCAGAACCAACATCATCTGTATGTCCGGCCACTTCAATCGTAATATCTTCATTTTCCTTCAATACTTCAACAAACCTGTTAAGTTCAGGTAATGATTCGGGGCGTAAGGTTGCTTTATTAAACTCAAAGAAAATATTGTTCATTCTGATCGGTTTGCGCTCAGCAACTACTTCAACTTTCTTCTCTTCACCTTCTGGCGTCATAACCACTTCGGTTTTCTTTTCGGCCCGGATTGGCGACATTAAAAGATCCTTTTCAATTTCTTTGTATTCATTAAGTTGCTGAAGATCCATGTTATCACTAACCGCAATATATCCCTGCGATTTTGCCATATATCCATAATTTACGCCAGAGGGCAATACGATCTGGAAAACACCATCAACAGGACTGGTTGTAGCTCGGCCGATCTCCTTACCTGTGGCAAGGTCCTGGTATACTACGCTGGCAGAAATAGGCTCATTGGTATCCTGGTTAAGAACTCTGCCTCGTACAAGTACAACAGGTCTTGGGCGCTGTGCCGGTGGCATGTTAATTCTGTAAATATCCTGGTCTTTACCAGTTGCAGAATTAGAGGTATAGTAAGCCCACTCACCCGATGCAGGTAGTGTAAAGTAAGCATCATCTTTAGGTGTGTTGATTTTCTCACCCAGGTTTTCTGGAGTGGTCCAGTTATCCCAGCCTTCTCCCATACGGCGGGTCATAAAAATATCATCTCCACCAAAACCGGCATGACCAGAAGTTGAGTAATATAGAGTGCGGTTATCTGCTGCCAGGAAAGGCGCATAATCTGCTTTTTCGGTATTAACTACGTTACCAAGGTTTTTAGGCTCAGACCAACGTCCGTCTTCCTGCAGGAAGCTAACATACAAATCACGATCGCCACGGGTTTTGCCAGGTCTTTCGGCTGAAATTATAAGGATATTACCGCTATTGCTAAGTGCGTAGTTTACTTTTTTATTAATGTTTCTTTCATTAATAATGTTAAGCTTCTCTGGGAAAGTCCAGCCGTTTTCTGTTCTGCGTGTAATAGAAGCACCGGCCGACATTGAGCCATCCTGGTTATAAACGTTACCCAAAAGCAAAGTATTACCATCTGGTGTTACAGACGACACAAAGTTATACATGTCATTGTTCATAGGCTCTCCTATGTTCTGGGCTTCGCTCCATGTATTAGCCTGCTTATCCCAGGTAGAGAACCAGATATCTTCCATATCACGCTTACCACCTACGTTTTTAGGGTGGAAACGGCGGCTAAAATAAAGGGTTCTGCCATCTGCAGAAACAATTGGACCAAACTCATTGTAAGGACTATTAATGCCCGGGCCAAGAATTTCAGGTGCCTGTGCAAACTGAATATTGCTTGCTATATTGATTTGCTCACGGTATGGCTCCTCTGAGCCAGAAATACCAATAGCATCAATAGCCTGGCGGCCTGCTACCCTACCCGCAGCTAAAGTAATTCTTATAGATGCCACTTCGCGGGGAGTCATGGCAACTGGTATACTAAGCACGCGGTTTGGATCGCGTACAGGTTGTATGTTAGAGCGGGTAGAGATAAGCTCTCTGCCTTCTGCATCAAACAAAGTAACCGTTTCTACAGCACCGGGATTGGCGCTTTCTGCAATAATTACCTGGCGTACACGGATGGGCTCACGAAAAGCCACATGAATGAACTGACCATCCTCATCTACTGCCGGAGACCATGCATTGGGGCTGTTTTCACCTTCTTGCATAGCATTTGGAGCACCTAATATACTTAGGGCACTATTTTCAGTACTTCCCAATTGAGAAGACACATCTACTACTCTATCGGCCCATTGCACATTTTGACTCTGAGCATACAGCGTAGAGCTTGCAGCTAAAAAGCCACATATCAACAAATTTCTTATCATCGCCATATTTTTCTTGTTTGGGTGTTGTACGCTTTGAAACAATAAATTGTTATGTTTTATCTTAAAATATGCTTATAAAAACACTATATTTGCAGCTAGAAGCCTGATTATCATCGCTATAATTGCAAAAACTTAATGAAATCTTACAAGTGTAATAATGATGCAATATATGCACATTTTTAAATACAATGCAATTTTTAAACAAAAAAATATTACAAAGCCTCATATTTTAACCAAATACTGGGTTTTAAACAAAAAAAATGGTTTCATCTAAATTTAGATGAAA
>FPIC01036785.1_pt1 | contig 33271 bp, 42 predicted proteins | sample 1504481 | NCBI WGS metagenome assembly FPIC01 (sample SAMEA4475357, study PRJEB15587) | soil metagenome | biome: Soil; feature: Field | place: India | collected 2015-03-11 | depth 0 m
TGAGGTTCGGCAAGCCTTGGAAAAATCTTAGCGATTACAAGAAGGGCCGTCTCCTGGAAGCCAGGTACGGGGCCGAGTTGGCGTTGAAGTTCTTGGAGGCTGGGCTTTATAGAAACGCGGCTGGCAAGGCGTTTCAAGCTTGGAAGGCGTTGTTAGCAGCCATGGCGGCCGACTACAAGGAGGAACTGGCAAAAAAGTTTAGGGGGGTGCGGAGGACGAGGGACGGCAAGAAGGTGAGCTTATCCGATTTCATAATTGCCTTTATGCCCACCGGCTACATGCTCGCCGTGGCGAAAGTGCTTGAGCAACTCACCGGGAAGCCGTTGTCGGACTTAACGAACATCGCTTTAAACCTGCACGAATTTCAATACAACGGCCTCGACGAGGCTGGGGTCTTCAGCAGATATCCCAGCTTAGAGTACGTAATTGACGATATTAGGAAGCTCGTAGATCAAGTACTGCAACTCCTCCAGCAGAACTAGAGAAGTACCTGTTCCCAGGGGTACTTCCTGGAGTATTTCTGGGCTCTGAGCTCCTCCAGCTTGGCCAAGAGGACCTTCACATCCTGCTCTGTTATTTTGCGGAATAGAGGCTTCACCTCGCCGAGTTGCGCCCCGGGCGTCGGCGGTTTCTTGGCCTCTTCCCACGTCAACGGTGTGGATATGCCCATCATGGCCCACAACGTCTCTGCACTTCTTGGCACTACAGGTGCGAGGCCGGCGGCTAGGTATTTCAGGGACCAGAAGGCGCGGTACAAAACCGCGTTGGCCGCCTCTGCGTCCTTCTTCGCCAATTCCCACGGCGCCCTGGCGTTGAGGTATTTGTTCCCCTCCCTCGCGATCTCCACAACTGTGTGCACCGCTTCTTTGAGCTCAATGGCGTCGTAGTGGGCCTCCGCCTTTTGAAACAGCTGAGCCACCTTTGAGATAAACTCCTCGTCCTCCGGCGAGGGCTTGCCGGGGGGAGGCACGGCGCCGCCCATCCTCGACTTGATGAAGGAGAGTACCCTGTTGGCGTAGTTCCCCACGTCGTCGTTAAGCACCTTGTTTATTACCTCAAGCGCCGTCTGCCAGGTAAAGCTTGTGTCTCTGTTCTCCGGCCGTATGTACACCAAGACGAAGCGCCAGTAGTCGGTGGGCAGTAGGTGGAGCGCCTCGTCTATCCAGATGCCCCACCTCCTGCTCTTGGAGAACTTGTCTCCCTCGTATAGTAGATATTCCGTCGAGGCCGTGGTGGTTGGCATGACGTAGTTCTCCCCGCTTGCCATTAGCAGGGCGGGGAGGATAATTACGTGGAACGGCACGTTGTCCTTCCCCACGAAGAACACCACCTTGGTCTCCTGATCGAGCCAGAAGCGCTTCCACTCCTCCTCTCTACCCAGCTTCTTGAAATACTCAACTACCGCCGATATATATCCCAACACCGCCTCGAACCAGACGTATATGGTCTTCCCCTCTGCGCCGGGGAACGGCGCCGGTATCCCCCACTTGTTGTCCCTAGTAATCGCCCTGGGCCTCATCCCCTCCTTCAACATGGCGAGAGACATCTCCTTGGCGTTTAGGGGCAAGTGAGGGTTCCCCTCGACGTACTTCCTAATCCTGTCCTCCAGCCTCCTCAAGTCTAGGTACCAGTGCCTCGTGACTCTCCACTCGGGCTTCGACCCGCAGACGGCACACCGGGGCTCTATAAGTTGCTTCGGGTCTAGGAGGCGGCCGCAGTTCTCGCACTGGTCCCCCCTAGCCCTCTCGTAGCCGCAGTATGGGCACTTCCCAATTACAAACCTGTCGGGGAGGTATATTTTGTCCCGGGGGCAGTATGGCACCTCGTCGTCTCTCGTAAAGATAAAGCCGTTTTCGTACACCCTAGCGAAGAACTCCTGGACAAACTTAATGTGCGTCTCGGAGTGGGTGTGGGTGTAGAGATCGAAGGAGATGTCCCACCTCCTGAAGAGCTCCGCCACGATTTGGTGCATCTTCAACGCGTAGTCTGCGGGATCCACCCCTAGCTGGATCGCCTCTACCTCTATCGGCGTGCCGTGCATGTCGGAGCCGGAGACAAACACCACCTCGTGACCCCTAAGCCTTAGGTATCTGGCGTATACGTCGGCCGAGAGGACGGAGCCTATCATGTTGCCCAGGTGGGGCACAGTCTGCACGTACGGCCACGCCGACCCTACGACGTACTTCGCCACGCCTCGTGGCTCGCTCAGATTTATAACTTTAACCGGAGACGCGGACCGGGCTACCCTCTCCTAAACATCGACCTTAAAAGCGCAACTGCAGCCCTCCTTGCGCCACCTTCTTCATATGCCCTGAGCACCTCCGACCACTTTACTCTTAGAACTAGCACGGTAAAAGCCACGGTTATTGCCGCCATCACCACTACAGACAGTAGCGTGTCGCCCACCACCGCTTCTACTGCGGCTGAAACCGCTCTCCCCAAGGCCACGATTATGGAGGCAAGGACGAACTTGCCGGCGAAAACCGCCAGGAAGAATCTCCTTATGTCGTACCCGGCTACGCCGAGCGGGATGTACAAAACATCGTCGGCAAGGGGGGAGATGGCGAATACAAACACCGCCACGTCAATCCCGAATTTTGAAATCTTCTGGAAAAGTCTCTTGGCGTATTCCAGCTCCTTGCCGGCTACGGCCTTACCTATTCCGTAGCCGTAAGCAAATACCACCAGCTTCCCGAGCGACGCCGCAAGCGCCGTAACGACGGCGGTTAGAAACAAGGTGACCAAGTCTCTATGTAGAGAGGCATACTCAATCGCCGCTAAATACCCGGGGAGGGGGATAAACGGGATGAAGTGGGATATAAACACTGCTAGGAAGACGCCGGCGAGCCCGGCGAAGTCAGCCATTGCTATTTACCGAACCTCCTCTGCCTTCTCGAATACTCCTCCACCACGTATAGGAGATCCTCCCTCTCGATCTCCGGCCAGAGCTTGTCTAGAAAAATCAGCTCGGAATAAGCCGTCTGGTAGAGGAGGAAGTTGCTCAGCCTCTTCTCCCCACCCGTCCTGATGACGACATCTGGCTCCGGGTTTGGCAAGTCTCTCGTATCTAGGCACTGGAATAGCGACTCCTCATTGATCTCCGCCAGCTTTACCTCCCCTGAGATGATGCGCTTCACGCACCGGACTATTTCTGCCCTCCCCCCATATCCCAATGCAAAGGTGAGGTGGCGTTCTGAGTAACTACTCGTAGCAGACTCAAGCTCTTCCATAAGCTTCACGAGTCTACCCGGTATGATAGATCTGTCGCCGATGAACCTAATTCTCACCTTGTTCTCGTGGATGAGGGGGTCTTCAATCGTCTTCTTGAACTCCTCCTCGAATATGCGGAAAAGGATTTCCAACTCCACCCTGCTCCTCTGGAGGTTTTCCGTGGACAGGGCGTAGAAAGTCACGTTTTTAATATCGCCAAACTCAAGCGCCCAGGTGAGGAAGCTCCGTACCTTCTCCACCCCCCTCTTGTAGGCGTGGTAGAAGTCCAGGCCAACCTTCTTGGCGTAGCGCCTATTCCCGTCGGGGATGACCGCGATGTGCCGCGGGACTTTAACAGACCCGTTCCCCCACATGTTCATCTCCGCCCTTCTCAATTGTGAGGAGAACAGGTTTGTCGCATGTGGCGAGGATCATCCCCTGACTCTCAAGACCCATCATCTTCTTAGGCTGGAGGTTTACGACTACCACGACGTACTTTCCAACAAAATCCTCCGGCTTGTAATACTCCGCAAGGCCGGCCAAGACTTGCCTCTTCTCGTTGCCTAGGTCAATCAGCAACTTGATAAGCTTCTTCGAGCCCTCCACACGTGAAGCTTCTACCACTTTTCCAATCCGTAGCTCCACGCGCTTGAAGTCGTCAAGCGAAATAAGCGACATCTAGGGCGTCTATGTACTCATATTTAAAGGTTAAACTTAAAATCCCGGTAGGGAGCCCCCACTGTATATATCACCACCTCCTCCAGCCGCGGCTCACCTCCGACTCTGTATTTGAACAACACAGCCACTCCCTGAACAACGTGGACAAACCCGCGTTTCTCTATGAAGCCCTCCTTGAGCTCCTCCTGCGCCGGGAGAACGTTGGCGAAGTCGCCAACAGCCGAGGCGATGTACACGTCAACTCTCTCCACAACGTCCCGTAGGCTTCTGGACTCTAGATACAGTGGCCCATCGGAGTGGACGTGTTTGACAGGAGCGCCGGTCTGCCTAACTTTCGACGCCACGTAGGAGATGGTCTGATACACTTGCTCTTTCGACGCCAGCGGCACTACTACTATGGCTGGAGGCGCGACGATCACGGCTCCTACAAGCTCTTTTTAAAAATCTTTTTGACCACCACGCCGACAGCGAGCCCGGCGACTATTGATGATATGTACAGCGTCAAGAGGAAGAGGGGGATTCTCAACACGCTCATCTCCACTGTCAACGTAACGATATTAGACCTATTAGGTTCTAGGTACTTGTTCCCCAAAAACTCGACGTAGATATCATAAACGCCGGTGCTCCCAAAGCTAAGCTCAAGCGTGGTGTTGCCAAAGATATGTCTAGCCTCCACCTCCGTTTTATTGAAGGTTTTATTCACCTTGTACAAGAGAACATCGCCTTCCGCTCTTCCCACAGGCGATTTTATCGTAATTTTCAGGGGCTCGCCTATGTCTATCAGCGTTATTCTCCTGGAAGTCTGGATAAGCACCTCAACTGGGTTTTTCACCACCTTGAAAAATTCGGCGGCACCGCATGGGTAGTACCTCTCGTCCCCTGGGAAGTACGCCGTTATGTTGTAAATCCCTGTCTCGTTGAAAACCACAGCGGTACCTGCCGCCGTGCCGTTGATAAGTATGCTCGTCGGCACGATCGAATCCACCGCTATTCTGTACCGCCTCAAGACGTACAGCTCCCCTGACCCGGCCATGTCCCCAACTATGCCAAACCTCACGACGCACTTTGCCCTGTCAACATATATGAATGTAGCCGACTCTGCATCTGAGTAGTTCAGGTCCAGGCTCTTAAACGTGGCAGACACTAGGAATACCCCACCCCGAGGTGGTTGCCATAATCTCTGAAACGACGATGCGTTGGTTAGATATATGCGGGTCCCGTTTACCCTAAGCTCGACCTCTCCCCGTACTTGTGGAGCTACGCTCACCGCAATCGGTATAGGCTCGCCGTATACCCCACTCTTTGGAACCTCCAGCCTCACATGAACCAGCGCCTTACCGACAAAAACGTTGAAGGTGGCGCTTCCCCCTATCAACCCCTGTACCCCCTTAAGAGTCGCAGTGGCTAGGTAAGTACCTGCGGCTAAGCCCACAGCCTTAAGGACCCCCACCCCATTGACAACATCGACGGTGAAGTTGTAAGAACGGTGTTGCCCAAGAAGTTGGACGGCGAGCGTTGCATTTATGGGCCTCCCAAACAGCCGCACGTAAAAAGGCACCACCAACGGCTCGCCGTAGGTGATAGAAATGGTTTTATTAACCGCAATCTCAGGCGCCGCCTCAGTAACCACGAGAGCCACAGACAACTGCGCCGGAAGAAAGTTGGCGCTTCCAGGGCGGAAGGCCACGGTTAAGTTGTGCGCGCCTGGTCCCAACCTCAGCGTATCGATCACAGGCCCCCCCTTCCTCCCATCTATCAATATTACCACCTCCCCAATCGGCGGCACCAGCGACTTAGCTGCCGCGTTCACTATAAGTATCTTCCCAAACTGTACAATGTAGGGGTTAGAAAAGGTCCCGTTGAGCAAGACGTCTAGCCTCACCGGAGCTGGCAAAACCTTAAAAGACACATTCGTCTGGTAAGACGTAATGTTCCTGTCCTCCGCCACCCTGACGGACAAGGTGTAGGCACCGGCGTCTAGAAGCCCCAGAGACAGAACAGCAGGCGCCTTAGCCACTACCTCTCTTCCCCCCACCCCCACCACGACCCCGGCACCGTACCCCCTCTTCCCTACTAATACCCTTATCCCCACATTGACAGGCTCGCCGTAGGTATACTCACCTCTGTACGACACCTCGACCTGCGGAACTGCCCTCAGAATAGTCACATTGCGCGCCACCGTCACACCGCTGAATGATACCCTCAGCGTGTAGTTGCCAGCGCCTAGGAGCCACGTGTCGAACGCCACAGCTTCCCCCGCTTGTCTCGACAATGAGCCCAGGCTCACCACGCCCGCCCTCGGCGGCGGCGAAAGTCGAATAGTTAACACCTCCCCAAATACGTTATTCACAACTGTCACATTAGGAATCACCACCACGGCGGCCTTCTGGTAGAACACGCCGTTAGTTGCCACAACAGCATACATCCCGGCGTAGCGCGGCACGTAGCTCACATTTAGCCCCTGAAGTAATGTATTGTTCACATACAGCTTAAGATCTCTGCAAGACCCCCCCGCGCCCGCTTTGATCAACCACGTCATGTTTCCCACCTTCAAGTCTATCCTACAGAAATCCCTCACGGGCAACCTCACCGACTTATTATCCGCTTTAATTACCACATCCCCTCTGTCCTCTACAGGCTTGAGCCCCATCAAAACAACGCCGTCCCCCACCCTCTTCACAAAATCCACATAGGCCCCCTCTACGCCCGACACATTTTCCGCGCCCCTAATTGTTAGATTTGTGTAGGTATATGCATTGACAAAACCCGGCTCCACCTCAAGGCCAAACACCCACCACACGAGCAACAACACCAACAACGCCAACACCGTCCTAACAGCCATGGCCCAGCCCACGGACCTACATAAAAAACTCACCCCCGCAACCGTAGCGAACTATCCAAAAGAGGCTCCGGCAGAGGCGTGTCTCCAGTATTAGAGGCGGCTTGCTGTGTGGCTGTTTTTCGCCGGATATATTTTTAAGGGCGTGTGGTATTGGCGCCGTGGCTAAGTTGGTGACATTTGATGTGTGGGGGACGTTGCTCCCGGTAGAGCCGGCTGTCAAGACTGTGGTGGACGTGTTGTACAAGAGCCTCGGTGGGAGGGTGCCCTACCAGACTCTCCAGGCGTTGGTGGGGGAGCGGAGGAGGGTTATGAAGCTGCTAAGGAGGGAGAAGCACGAGGTGGTGCCGCCTCTCTTTGTACTTTTGGAAATCAAGAAGCAACTACGCGAAAGGGGGATTTCCGCCCAGTTCGACGCATATCAGGTGCAAGACGCAGTAGACGAGGCGGTGTCTCGGCTTGAGGTGTCGCCTTTTGAAGACGCCTTGGAGGCGCTGAAGGGCGCCAAAAACGAGGGGTACCGTGTTGGGATAATTTCCAATGTTCTTTTCTGGCGTTCTAGGGCTACGCGGAGGCTTCTAGAATCGCTCGGCGTGGCGCAGTTAGTAGACCTACAGATCTACGCCGACGATGTAGGGTACGTGAAGCCGTCAATACAGATATTCGAGGCCGCAAAGACCTTGCTTCTTGGAGACGTTGTACCCGACGTGTATCTACACATCGGCGACGACTTTTACGAGGACTTTCTCGGAGCTCTCATGGCGGGGTACGGCGCCGTGTTAGTAGATAGAAACGGGAAGTACGGCAAGAGAGACCTCGTAGAGTCTATCCCGTGCAGGGCCTATATTGCGAAGAGCCTCAAGGCGCTCCCGCTAATACTCCATGAGGCCGAGAACTGCTCTACGCCAGCCTAGTAGAAAGGTAGCGGGCGTACTCGATAATTGCCTTGACACCGGGGGACTCGGTGGGTTTAAGCTTTAGAACCTCTATCTCCAGCGCTTGTCTTGCCGCCTGCAACAGCTTATCGTAGGTAATTACGTGGGGCTCCTCACCAAAGGCATCCTGCACAACTTTGACCCAAGGCGCGGCGTGGACGGCACTTACGGGGTAATCCGGAATATACATATTCAGGACCGGCCTTAGGCGGGGGGCTCCCAGAACCTCTGTGAATGTCTTTGTTGTTTCTATGGCTGAGGCATCGGGAGTTACGACGGGAACTACGTAGTCTACGGCGCCTGCCGCGGGGCTTTCCCCAGCGGCGACTGGGGGCATGTCTATGATCACAAGCCTGGGCCTAAGCCTCCGCTCCACCGTGTCTAGTATAAGAGAGAGGTGTCTCTTAGTCAACGGCGCGTCTCTAGCCATGTAGGCAAAGACTATTTGGAACGGACCCTTATCAGTAGTCCACCTTCTAAGGTAGAAGGCTCTTAGAGGCTCGGCGAGCTGGCCGGCAAGGAAGTCTGAGAGGGAGGGCCTACCCCACGCCCCAATTATGTCGCCTACGAGCAAAAGCGCACCTGTTCCCAAACTGGGAGTTAGATCAAGGTAGACCACGGGGTAGTGAGTGGCATCTCTCCAGTGGTATGCCAGCAATATAGCGGTGTTGAGGGCTAGGGTAGTTTTCCCGGTGCCGCCTTTCGCTCCTGAGAAGAATAGTAGTTTTTTCATATCTCCGGGGCGGCCACTGGGCGTCGCTTAATTTCGTCAGGCGTCGGCTCCTTCCTTACTTCTTCTTTCTTTTCCTCTTTTTTTATTTTCTGCGGAATTAGGAGGAGCGCTATACTTGCGGCGTAGAGAGGAGCCGCTACCCAGAGGTTGCCGGCGGCTAAGATGACGAACGATGCCAAGTTCAGCAGTAGCCCTAGCTCGCGTCTCACGACAGCTATAGAGTGGCCCAATTAATATGTATTGCGTATTATCTAAGCACTTTTGTATAGTGTAGAAGAGCGCTTTCCGCAATTTCGCAAATCCCCTCCACGTCGCCGGCTTTGGCCTTCTCCCAAAGCGGGGAGCCTTTCCTCAGTATATACTTCTTGCCTATTTTTTCCAAGTGCCCAGAAGCAAGGAGCGCCTCAGCCATGCTGGATACCTTGAAAATCAGCGATCTGCTTGGCCTCATCTTGGCTTCCGCCCATCGGGCAACGTCTCCGACGACGAAGCTCACCACGTTGCCGCGGGCTCCGGCAACCATTTCCATAAGGTACTTGGCAAGTACTTCACACACTCTCATCGTTACTAACGGCGTGTCGTATATATATACATTTACTCCACTGAGGCGTGCGGGTTATCGCCATTGGCACCACTGGCGTAAATATGAAGGCGCTTTCCGCAGAGTTAGAGCGGTGCCACAAAGAGCGGGGGAGGGGGAGGCTGGGGCTGTATTTCGTAGAAGATGAGCTTAAGAAGAACGTGGATTGGGTTATATACCTAGACAGCGACGATTACTACTGGCAAGAACAGATGTGGAAAGAAGCTGTGGCCCGGTCTGTGGCTAGGGTGGAGGAGGAGTCTCCAGACAAGGCCGTTCTTTTCATGAACTTGCCCTATTTTAGGAAGAGCAGGTTTTTCCCAGCTGTGGATGTCTCCCTGCTAAGGGCTTATAGGCCGGATCTAGTTGTTACCCTAATTGAGGAGGCCCACGTGATTTGGAAAAGGATACAGCTAAGAGAGGGGCGGGAGAAGACAGGCGCCTATCTGAGGCTGAAGGATGTATTCGCGTGGCGGACAGCGTCGATACTTATAGGTGACATTATTGCGAAGGCTATTGGAGTGCAAAACGTGGTAATGGCCGTTAAGCACCCATCAGCCACAATTTACAAGATTATCTTAGAGGGGTCCAGGCCAAGGTTCTACTTGTCTTTCCCTATTACTTACATAAGGAGTGACCCTGAGGCCCGCGGCGAGGTGGATCGCTACAGATCTGTCATGCACCAGAAGTTCGCCGCTTTTGACCCTCTTACAATGGATGAAAGAGTTTTGAAATTTGCAAAGCGTAGCGGCAACTCGGCGGTTGTCGAGGAGGGGGATCGTTGGCTTCTACCACCTGGCGTCAAGCCGGCGGTTGAGGATGAGCCAGAGCTCTACCCAATGGAAATCCCCGCGGAGCAGGTAGACGAGGTTTTAGCCGACATCGACAACTTAATTAGGTTTAAGGACTTTAGGTACATCCTGCAGTCTGACGCCGTGGCGGTCTACCGGCCTTTCATGAAAAAGACGTTCCACAGAGGAGTCTTCAGCGAGATTATGTACGCCTCCAACACGGCCCATAAAAGAGTCTTCATATACCTTCCCCATGAGGATCTCGTGACTGGTATGGACTCGCCCTTCGGGCCAGGTGTCGGCGTTGTGGAAAACGAGTTCGAGAAGTTCTTAAACGCTATTGAGAAGTTTGTGGCTCGTTTTTCAGCCGGTGGATGAACTCCATTATTTTTTCCCTACCCTTGATTTCTAAGTAGCCAAGTCTAGCGTCGAATACATACAACGTATCCTCGTCTGCAAAGGGGATTTTAATAACATGCAACCCCGATATATCTGGCAGTTCTTCGTTTTTTGTGACGAGGTAGGCCTTCACAACTTCCTACGTGTTATCTTTTATATTCACTACACGTAAAAACTTCGCATTTGCCTACGCCAAAACTTTTAGACGTGTCAATATTTTTAAAGAGGATCTAAGTTTAAGGCGTGTTTAGGTCAGTTGTGTGGCTTATCCTCGGCGTTTTGTTGGGGGTAGCGTTGATGTATATCCTCACTCCGTCTCAGACACAGCAACAACAACCTCGGTGTCCAGTTTCGATCGACACCATCAAGGCTCGGGGCAAGCTCGTTGTGGGGACATCCGCCGACTGGCCTCCGTACGAGTACATCGAGGGCGGCAAAGTGGTGGGAATTGACATAGAAATTGCAAAGAGGATTGCTGACAGCCTCGGGGTGGGGCTGGAGGTCAGGGATATGAAATTCTCGGCGCTTATCGAGGCGGTCAAGAGGGGCGATGTCGACGTGGTCCTCGCCGACATGGCAATCACCCCAGAGCGGGAGACTCAGGTCCTATTCTCCATACCATACCAGGTCGACACCTCAGTCGTAATTGCGAAGAGGGGGGCGGCGATGCGCGGACCAGAGGACTTAAAGGGGAGGGCCGTTGGGGTGCAGGTGGGGACGGTCCAAGAAGACTGGGCACTCCGGACTTTGGGTAATGTTTCAAAAATCGTGAGATACGACAAGGTGTATCCGTACATGGTAGAGGCACTGCGCAAAGGCGATGTTGACGCCATTGTAGTAGGAGGCGTGGTGGGTAGGGCCATCGTGACGAGGTTCCCTGAGTTTGAAATAGTGGCCTCAACGGGGGTTAGGTACAGCGCCGTGGCTATGCCCAGCTGTGCCTACGATTTAAAGTTGCAGGTAGACAGAGTAATCTACGACATGTTGCAGAGCGGGGAGATGGAACGGCTAATTACTTCGTGGGTGGAGAAGTGGCTATACTCCTAGTCCTCTACGCGGTTCTGGTAAACATATCGCCTTTTTCGGCCACGTACAGTGTACAGATCGACGGCTCCACGACCACTGTCTACGTAGCTGATAACTTGGCCAAATGGGCAATTGGCTACATGAACGTCTCCTCTTACGACCCACGCAACGTCGGCGCTGTCGGGATGTTGTTTGTTTTCCCCCAAAACTCCACCTATTGTTTCTGGATGAAAAACACGCGAATCCCGCTTAAAATTATCTGGGTGAGCGGACAACGTGTTACTTACTGGGCCTACGGAAGGCCCATGGACACAAGATCGGTCTGCGGGTATGGCGACAAGGTGCTCGAGCTAGACCCGAGATTCGAAGTGCCTAAGGTGGTTAAAGTCGGCGAGCAACGACCTCTTCACGGCTCAGTGGGGTTCATCTTCGTCACAGGCAACTAATCCTAGGGCTTTTTATTAAAAACAACTCTATTAGTACATGGAGGTGGAATCTGGAAATCCTCTTGAAGAGGTAGCTTCGCTTATTGTCAGATCTTCGTGCAACGTGGCCCTCACCGGGGCGGGCGTCTCAACAGCCAGCGGGATACCCGACTTCAGGGGGCCTCAGGGAGTGTGGAGGATGGTGGACCCCGAGAAGTTCGAAATTAGCTACTTCCACGAGCACCCAGACGAGGTGTGGGATCTCTTTGTAGAATTTTTCCTCCCGACGTTCAACGCTAAGCCAAATCCGGCGCACTACGCATTGGCGGAGTTGGAAAAGTTGGGGAAGCTGTGCGCGGTGATCACGCAGAATGTAGACATGTTACACCAAGCCGCAGGTAGTAGAAACGTTGTTGAGCTACACGGCTCTCTGAAAGATGCGGTCTGCGTGGAGTGTGGGTCTAGGTATCCTTTATCGGAGGTGTTAAGACAGAGGACAAGGGGGGCGCCTAAGTGCCCTAAGTGCGGTGGGGTGTTAAAGCCAGACGTCGTGTTTTTCGGGGAGCCTCTGCCGCGGGACGCGTTGAGAGAGGCGATGATGTTGGCTGAGATGGCCGACGTCTTCATTGCCGCGGGGACTTCCCTGGCTGTTTATCCCGCCAACCAGCTGCCCCTCATAGCGAAAAAGAGGGGGGCGAAGCTGGTTGTAATAAACGCCGAGGAGACCTATTACGACTTCGCTGCCGACTATGTGTTCAGGGGTAAGGTGGAAGAGGTACTGCCGGCGCTTGTGGAGAAGGTTAAAGGCATGTTATTTTAAACGGCCTCTTTTCCAACAACGCCTTCTCTGCAAGCTTTTTTACTTCTTTTATTTTTATGCAACCGACGTCCTCCTCTATTAGGTATATCGCCTCTTTTAACAAACGCTCGAACTTCTCCGGCGAGCCCTCTTGCAGTTTGACAAAGGCAGCGGCCAGCATTATAAGCCCTTGGAGAGTTGGGGATTTGGTCCGCCGCCAGAGCCCCTCCAAGGCGTTGTGCGCCTCCCAGAACCTCTCGGCGTTGAAAAGCCTTACGTAGGTCTCGACTCCTCCAGGCACATCTTCAAAAGTTATATCCACCGCCTCCAACACCTTCCCGCCTATTACCCTTTCCACTGTCTCTTTAGCCTTGGCCAAGTCGTCTGACTTAACGTCAACCTCTACATGTGTCGACGCCACCCTCAATGAGATGACTGGGAGCGCTGCTCTTATCCTTCTTAGCAACTCCTCGCGGTGGCCTGGAGTGTAGCCTGGGTTTTCTACGATAAGCAAGTACCTCATCTCAGTAGGGAGAACATGGTGGCGGCGAAGTCCACAATGTCTCTGAAGGACACTACGCCTACGACTTTTCCCGCCTTGTCGACTACTGGGAGGTGCCTAATGTTGAGCTCTCTCATCTTTTCCATGGCCTCCACGACTAGTGCGTCCTGATCTATAACGATGGGGTTTTCTGTCATCACCATCCACGCCGGGGTATCGGGGGAGAGCCCGCGGGCTATTACGTATACTAGATCCCGCTCTGTGATTATACCTATAGCCTTGCCTTCGTCATCTACAATAACGGCGCTTCCCACCTTATTTTCGTACATCTTAGCGGCGATGTCTTTTATCTTGTCATCCCTTTTGGCTGTAACTACATTTCTTGTCATTATGTCAGAAACTCTAAGCGGGACTTCTCTTTTCTTCACCAATGGCATAGATTGTATCTAGAACTGGTATTTATATCTTGATTACGGTCTTTTTAATGTTAATTTCGAGGTCTACAATTACTTTGACATCTCCGTACACTTCTTTAAGTTTTTTCACTGTCGACAACATCCTGTCTATTTTCCTTATGAAATCAGTGTTGTCTGGCAGGGGGCCTCCCGCGTAGAATTCAACCCCCTCCGCCGGTTTTAGATCTATGCCGAAGGCGAAGGCCAGCTCCGTAAACTTTAGCCACCGCTCTTCTAGTGCCTCGAGCACGGGGCGGTTTGTCCTGTACTTCTCTGCGTGTTCCCGGAGCGTTGTTAGCAGAGACTCCAGCTCTGAAAGTGTAAGCTGGATCATCGCGAAAGGTAGTAGGCAATTTCTACGTTGTCGACGCAGAATTTCACTAGCCCTCGGGTCAAGTCGGGACAGTTGAAGGTGTTCAGCCTAACCTCCTCTCTGGGCAGTGGGGGAACTGGCTTCGGCTGGGGCAACGGGGGCACCACCTCTGGTATAGGCGTGGTTGTTATGTAGCTCTCGGTTGGCCCTATGACGACCGAATAGTCCCTGAGACCGAGGTCTTTCGCCATTCTCTGCGCCTCGACCAGTGTCTCCAGCACAGAAGAAAGCGCCTCGTATATATAACCCAATGTCCCGAGGCCAATTAGGTAGTTCCCCACCTGCCTCTGGGCCAATAGGATGGGCGTGGCCTCTATCTGCGGGAGGAGCGACCTCACTTGCCAGATGAGGTTCTCCACACTGCCAGATCGCACTACTATCATAGGATAATTCGTACCCCCTTGCCTGTGTTTTCCACGTAGACGTCTTCATCTGGGCCAAGTACTTGTAAAAGCACTTCTTTTATGTGCGGGTTTATTTGTAATTCGCCAACTTTTTTCTTGACGATGTTTCTCATGGAACTACAATTAGGGTGTTTCTACCTTTAAAGACGACGTACATGTCTTGAGGGAAATATTTTAACAAGTCCAGTGGCAACCCAACAGGTTGGGGCGGCCAGTAGAAACTGAGCCTCTGCCCTTTTATTTTAATCGGCTTCACTTTGTACTTAGCCAGAAGCGCTTCCACATCTTCAACGATGTTTAGCTGCGACGTGTGTATAATCATTGGACATGGATAGTCACTGGTTAATTAAGTTTGCGGAATCAGCTCGTGAATATTAATACAGTGTTTTCAACGGCGACCTGATGGGGCTCAGGTGCTGGTTAGTCTTCGGATAGTTTATACTCTAGATTCCGTGTCTTGGCATTGTGTCCAGCTCTCGGGAGTGCGGCGTGTGTCTCATTACGTCTCTCTGGCGTCCATGACCGGACTTCTTAAGAGTATTTGTGTGAAGTTTAATAATATCCGTTGTTTGGAGATCCGATGCAGGCTGTAATTCTGGCTGGCGGCTTTGGGAAGAGGCTAGCCCCACTCACATCGGAGACGCCTAAGCCTCTTCTGCCTGTTGGAGGCAAGCCCATATTAGTACGTCAGATCGAGTGGCTGAGGAGCTACGGCGTGACGGATGTAATCCTCGCAGTGGGTTACCTTAGGCATAAGGTGTTTGAGGCGCTGGGAGATGGGAGGAAGTTCGGCGTTAGGATTTTCTACAGCGTTGAGGAGGAGCCTCTTGGCACGGGCGGCGCCGTGAAGAACGCTTCGCTTTTCTTAACAGACGATCTGTTCATCGTTGTGAATGGGGACGTGCTTACTAACCTACCTGTGGACAAGATGGTGGAGGCGCTCGGAGATGCCGAGGGCGCTATCGCCCTTGTCCCGCTGAGGAGCCCCTACGGCATAGTGGAATTTGATGAAAATGGCCGCATAACGAGATTTAGAGAGAAGCCCGTCCTGGAGGGTTTTTACATAAACGCCGGCGTCTACGTGTTGAGGAGGCGGTTATTGCAGGAACTACCAGACCGGGGCAATATCGAAGAGACGCTCTTCCCCAAGCTTGCCCAGCAGAGGAAGCTCAAGGCGGTTGTGTTTAAAGACGTGTTCTGGCGCTCGGTGGACAGCTTGAAGGACTTGGAAGAAGTGGATAGACATTTTGCAAACAATGAACATTGAAGACCTAGTCTGGAAACACGCCTTAGCCAACGCCGTCAGGTACGGCGGTAAGGCTGATGTAAAGGCTGTAATGGCTAAGTTAATGGCGGATGCGCCGGAGCTGAGGCAGAGGGCCAGAGAAGTAAAACAACTTGTAGAAGAAGTTGTGGCCAAGGTAAACGCCATGTCCCCGGAGGAGCAACTAAGAATTTTGAGAGAGAGGTGGCCAGATGCGCTGGAGGAGAAGAAGGCGGAGCAGAAAAGGCCGGGCATAGAGGGCTTGCCTGAACTCCCCGGCGTGAAGGACGGCGTAGTGGTGAGGTTCGCCCCTAATCCAGACTTCGTTCTGCACCTCGGCAGCGCGAGGCCGGCTATTCTCAACTACGCATATCGCCTGAAATACGGGGGGAGGTTTATCCTCAGATTTGAGGACACCGATCCGCGGACTAAGAAGCCGCTTGTCACCGAAGAGGTCAACGCCTACAATGCAATTAGGGAGGATTTGAGGTGGCTTGGAATCCGCTGGGACGAGGAATATATACAGTCGCAACGCATGGAGGTGTACTACGACCACGCCCGGAGGTTGCTGGAGATGGGGGCCGCCTACGTGGACCTCTGCAAGGCTGATGAGTGGAGGCGGCTTAGGAACCAGGGAAAGGCGTGTCCCCACCGCGACCAGCCATCGGAGGCACAACTGGAGTTGTGGGATAAGATGCTGGAGGGGCGGTTTGGCGAGGGCGAGGCTGTGGTGAGGATAAAGACAGACCTCGCCCACCCGGACCCCAGCGTGAGGGACTGGGTGGCCTTCCGCATTATCGACACGACAAAGACGCCGCATCCCCTCACCGGCGATAAGTACATTGTGTGGCCGACGTACAACTTCGCCGTGTCTATAGACGACCACCTAATGGGTGTGACCCATGTGCTGAGGGCGCAGGAGCACAGCGTCAACACGGTGAAGCAGTCATATGTGTTTAAACACTTCGGCTGGGAGCAACCCGTGACGATACACTTCGGCAGGTTGAAAATAGAGGGAGCAACCCTCAGCAAGTCTAAGCTCAAGTCCATGAAGATAAGGTACGACGACCTGACTCTGCCTACTCTTGCAGGTTTGAGAAACCGTGGGATTCTGCCAGAGGCGATTTGGGACCTCATCTTGTCAGTGGGCATAAAGCCGTCGGACTCCACAGTGGCCTTGGCCAACCTATACGCCCTAAATAGGAAGCACGTTGAGCCCATTGCCAATAGGTACATGTTCGTCGCGGACCCCGTCAAGCTCGTCTTTGAAGCTGATAGAGAGCTTGTGGCCAAGGTACCTTATCACCCCAGCTTTAGGGAGAGAGGCGAGCGGGTCTACCGGCTTGGGCCAGGCAGGGTTGAGCTGTACGTCCAGCGGAGGGATGCGGCGGCTGGTAAGGTAATAAGGCTGATGGAGCTGGCCAACGTGGAGGTGCAGAAAATCGAGGGGGATGTCGCCTACGGCCGCCTCCACAGCCTCACCTTGGAAGAGGCAAAGAAGGCGGGGGCTCCTATAGTGCAGTGGGTATGGGACCCGGTCGAGGTTACTGTGATAAAGCCGATAGCCTTGGGGAAGAAGGCCGAAGAGAGAGGGCTGGGGGAGCGACACTTAGAAAAGGTGGAGGTTGGGGCGTACGTCCAGTTCTTCCGGTATGGCTATTTAAAAAAGAAGGGGCCTCTGGAGTTCGTATATCTACACGATTGACGTTGCATTCATACAACTCAAGAAGGCATCCTGGAGCCACTGGGCGTCGTGCAGTGCATGCTGTCGGAAACTACTTCGTTTTGCCTGTGGGTAGTAGCGATAACGTAGAAATAGTGTTGTGTATTGGCGCTTCATGGTTAGGTTTCTCTCCGACGCGTTGACGCCGAAGCAGGCACGTATCGCCGCGTTGCTCAAGCTTGAGGGGGCCAAGCGCGGCGTTGAGGTGGAGATAACGTGCCGCCACTACATGCATGTTTCAGACATACTCGACATGTACGGCGTCTCTTATAGATGTTTTGGACAATACGGCCTCACTGTATACGAAAAGCTTGTGTACGGCATCGAGAGACAGAGGGAGTTGGCCGAGGTGGCGAGGCAGGTAGACGGAATGCTGGGCTTCCCATCCCCAGACGCGGCGAGGGTGGTGTTTGGGCTGGGAAAGCCCGTGTTGGTGCTCAACGACACCCCCCACGCAACTCACGTAAATAGGCTAGTCATACCGCTTTCGGAAGCTCTCGTAGCACCCGCGGCCATCCCCGAGGAGATGTGGCGCCCCTACTGCCCCAGGAAAGTTGTCACTTTCGACGGGGTATTCGAGTATATGTGGACGTCGAGGTTTAAACCTGATGAGTCTGTGGTGAAGAGCCTCGGCTTGGAGCCAGGCGGATACGTGGTTTTTAGGCCGGAGGAGAGGTATGCGGCGTATTACAAGTGGGAATACACAGAGCTTCGCATAAAGCTGGCTAGGGCTGTGGAGGGCCTTGGTTACAATGTAGTTAACGTGCCGCGCTATCCGGACCAGGTGCTGGAGGGGGCCATCAACTTGACTAGGGCTGTGGATCACTTGCAACTGGCATACTTCTCGGCGGGGGTTATAACTGGGGGCGCCTCGATGGCCACAGAAGCTGCGCTTCTAGGCGTGCCTGCGTTGTCCTATTTCCCCCAGAGCTACTACGTAGATCGTTATCTTGCAGAGAAGGGAGCCCCGCTTTACCGGTGCGACAGCTTAGAGACTTGCCTCTCGAGTCTCAGAGAGATGTTGCGCCGCGGCAGGTCTGCGCCAGTAAGGCTTGAAGACCCCGCCGGGATTATTTTCGATGCGGCACTAAGCGCTGTTTCAAGATAATGTTTTTAACCACACTATTGGTTTTTCCATGGATATGAGGTCGATAGCCCTATTCAAGGTGGGACGCGACTACGGGGTGACTTCTCTCGACTTAAAAATCGCCGGGTTGAAGGACACAGGCGAGAAGCCTAGCAGATATGCAAACGAGTTCGCATACATAGAGGGGGAGTTGGTTTCTGCCGTGCCCGCGCTGAGGGAGATGTACTCCTTTGACACCATTCTGGAGGACATGTCGGGGAGGAGGTACTACGCCCGCTTCTACGCCGTGGACGGCGTAGTTTACTACGCTGTATTGATTTCGCAAAGGGGGACAGTGAGGGGATTAGTCAAACGCCTAGTGGCACAAGGCTGGAGACTCCTTTTCATGATAGAGAAGAAGGTTGTGAAGAAAAACCTCCCAAGCGAGACAGACGTTCGATAAAAGATAGGAAACCTGACCTCTCCGCGTAGTCGAGCCAATCAACCTCATCTCCGACACACTTAGCCTCTGCCACGCATCGCCTAATTATTTCAAACGTCTCGTCAGGCGTCCGGTGCGTGACGTCGATTTGTACAGCCCAGGGCCATCTAGAGGAAGCCTCGACGTATACGACGTCTAGAATTTCGGCCCACACATTGTCAAGTATTTTTTTCGTTGGCCACTTCCTGTCTTTCAGCTCTTTATACAACACGTCTGGCGCCTTCCGCAACACCACGATGACGTCAGGATCTGGAGACAGCTCTATTATGTGCGTATCAACTACGTCCCCTGTCCCTACAGCGAGGTGCACCACCTCCTTTGCCTTCTCCATGTCGACAATTTCGTAAGTGTCGAGCTCTGGTATGTACCTCACGAATGGCGTTCCGCGAAGCGCCTCTCCGGCAGTGACGCACTTGACGCCGAGGTACGCCGCAAGTTTTCTACATTGTGTAGTTTTTCCCACGCCCGGCGTCCCCGTGATCAGCGCCTTAGGGCGCCCCGAGCCTCCTTCCGGCCTTTGCCACATGCCGCTGTAGGGTTAATCAGATTTAAGCCTTATATGGCTATTAGTTGCAAAGGAACTCCACAAGACGTGTCGGTGCAGTTAACCCTTATAAATGAAGAGTTAAATTATTGTTGTGGTCATTTTACCCACGCGTCTCAGGGCGCGGTGCGCCTCACATCTCGTGGGAAGGGAACGACGTCGCGTATGTGATCTGCGCCGACTATCCACATGGTAAGCCTGTCAACTCCGAGGCCGAAGCCGGAGTGGGGCACTGAGCCGTAGCGCCTGAGATCAATATACCACCAGTAATCCTGTGGGTTGAGGCCGAATCTCTTGATTTTCTCTATAAGCTCCTCTGCCTGGTAGATCCTCTCGCCGCCGCCTATTACCTCGCCGTAGCCCTCTGGGAGCAAAACATCGAAGCTTAGTGTGACCTCTGGCCTCCTTGGATTGTTCCTGTGGTAGAACGCCTTGACTTTCTCGGGGAATCCGTAGAGGACAATCGGCTTATCGAAGTCTTGTGAGAGCGCCCTCTCCTCGTCTGCGCCTATATCGTCGCCCCAACCAATCTCGAAGCCTTTCTTTTGGAGTATGTCCACAGCCTCGTCGTAGGACACTCTGTAAAACGGCGGCTTTGCCTTTTCTAGAGGTTCAATCCTCCTTCCGAGTAGACGTAGCTCTTCCTGCCTCTCGTCCAACACTTTTTCCACAACGTGGCTTATCACCCCTTCACCTACAAGTACGGCGTCTTCCATACCGGCCCAGGCAATTTCCATCTCGGCGTGCCAAAACTCTGTGAGGTGGCGGCGGGTTCTCGACGGCTCAGCCCTAAAGCTTGGGGCGATTGTATACACCTTCTCTAGTCCGTATATTAGGGCTTCTAGGTAAAACTGGGAGCTCTGTGTCAGGTAAACTATCTTGTCAAAGTACTGTACTTTGAATAGCGTGGCGCCCCCCTCCACGGCCGCGGTTATGAACATGGGTGGGTGCACCTCGTAGAAGCCGTTTTTCCTAAAGTATTCATGTATTGCACCGAAGACTGTGTGTCTTATTTTCAAGACGGCTTGCATCTTCCTGCTTCTTATCCAGAGGTGTCTCACATCTAGTAGATACTCGCTGTCAGCCACTACAGCGTCTTCGTTTATCGGATAGGGCTCTCCCCTATATACCCAGTCCACAGACGCCACGTGCATTTCGACGCCTCCAGGAGCTCTCGGCTCTTTCACGAGAGCCCCCGTCACCACCAGCGCCGACTCTAGGTTCAGATCCTCTAGGTCCTTGAACTTATCGCGGGGAAGGACCAGCTGGATTACCCCCGTGGAGTCGCGGAGGAGTATGAAGATCTTCTCTTTCAACACTCTTTTGCGGTGGACCCACCCCCTCAGGGTGACCTTCCCCTCTCCGCGTCGTAACGCCTCTTGTATTGGTATCGCAACTTTGTACGGCTCCATCGCTATTCTTGTGGGACTTCTTTATATATTCCCACGACGATGCCCCCCGGGCAGTCTTGTGTCTGCTTGCCCACGTAGTCTCCCTCCTGGTACTTCCTCTTGCGTTCGGCGCCATCGCCGCACTTAATTACTGTGTAGACCTCCGCTGGTTTGGACTTTGGCCTATTAGACAAGTCTCTGTAGAACATGTAGGTGAATAGAGCCAGGAGGGCTAGTGCTATAAAAGCTAAGACTACCAAGTCGCCGTTCATTTCCTCGTCTCTAAAACCCCCGCTTTGGCGTAGTCCTCCTCTCCTAGTCCCATGGCTGTTAGTATTTCATACAGGGCCTTGACGCCGCTTATGGCCACGTTTCCAGCCTCTGCCTTTCCCGCAGCTAATGAGGCGTACCTCATATCCTTGGCGGCGTTTTTAACTGTGAACGTAGGTGCGGTTGCCCCTACAATTCTGTCCACGTAGCGCGTAGCTACTTCTTTGAACACCGTTTGCTCGAGCAGTTTTTTGAAAACGTCGTGGTCAATTCCGTACCTACGCGCAAGCGTCAGCGCCTCCCCCAGCACAGCTACTGTCGAGATCAAGAAGGAGTTGTACGCCAGCTTGAGCGCCGCGGCCTTTGCGTTGTCCCCAACGTAGAAGAGAACGCCGAACTTTTTCAAGGCCTCCCGCAACTTTTCGTAGACGTCCTCGGAGGCACCTATTATGTATATTGCGTCTCCTCCTTCCACGTTCCTCGGGCTCCCCACGACGGGCATTGCAAAGGCTTTTTTGCCTCTCGCCGACAGCGTGTCAATAGCCCTCTTCACTGCGTCTATTGAGTACGTCCCCGCCAGGGCTATGTAGTCGCCGCCGAGCTCCGGCGCCACGGCGAATAAGGCATCGTCGTCTGCGACGAATACCACAACTAGGCCTCTTGCATCCGATAGTTTGGCTATGGGCGCGCCCGGCGCGTCCCTTACCTTTTCCCTAGTGCGGTTCCACCAATACACCTTAAAGCCTTGAGACGCAGCTCTCTTGGCAAAGGCAGTGCCCATGTTGCCCATCCCAACAACGGTTATCTCCATACATGGAAAGACGGAGAGAGTTTATATTTCTGAATCCCGCGTCTTCCGTGCTCCTGTTGCGCACCGACCCAACTCGCCCTGACCCTTCTGTAATTAGGACTGCGGCTGGGGTGTTGAGAAATGGCGGCATAGTGGCGGCTCCGACGGAGACAGTCTACGGCCTCTTCGCCCATGCCTATAGAGAAGATGGCTGTGCAAAGGTGTTTAAGGCCAAGGGGAGGCCCATGGACAATCCGCTAATTGTCCACGTTGACACCGTGGAGATGGCTATGGCTGTGGCAGATATACCTAACGACGTGGCAGAGGTGTTGAGGCGCGTCTGGCCTGGCCCCATCACTGTGGTGGTGCCTTCGCGCGGCGTTGTGGCGAGGTGCGTCACTGCGGGGCTCCCTACGGTGGCGGTGAGGGCGCCGGCGCACCCAATCCCGCTTTCTATTATCAAGGAGCTGGGCGCACCTATCGCGGGGCCGAGCGCCAACAAGGCGGGCCGCCCCAGCCCCACCACGGCCGGGCATGTAGTGGAGGACCTAGACGGCGAGGTTGACGTAGTGATTGACGGAGGCCCCACCTTCTTCGGCGTTGAGTCAACTATTATAGATGTGACTAAAAGGCCTCCTGTCGTCTTAAGGCCGGGCCCCTTCACAGTGGAGGAGCTGGAAAAGCTCTTTGGCCCCGTCTCTGTGCCTCCTGTTGCGCGGGGCCTCGCGGAGGCGGACGTGGCGTTGGCACCCGGCATGAAGTATCGCCACTATGCTCCAGACACAGTGCTTGTCATAGTGCACTTCGACTTGGCCGAGGCTGTGCAAACGCTAAGGGCCAGGGGGCTCAAAGTGGCAGTTCTCTGCGCAACTGGGAAGTGTGCCGAGGCGAATTACGTCATACAAATGGGCGACGACCTCTACGAAGTGGCTAGAAACCTCTACAAGTCGCTCAGAGACTTGGATAAACTCGGGGTAGACATCGGGGTGGTCCCCGCGATTGAGGAGAGGGGTGTGGGGCTGGCAATTATGAACAGGCTTAGAAAGGCATCGGGGCACAGGGAGGCACTTAATAAGGAGCAGTTGTTAGCCATGTTATGAGCTGGATGGAGGCGTTTTTCGACGACGTGTATCTCGAGTTTATGCAGTACTATAGGGGGGAGGAGGCGTCTAGGGCGGAGGCTGTTTTTGTGGCGAAGGCGTTGGGCGTTAGGCCTGGGGTAAGGGTGCTGGACGTTGCTTGCGGCCATGGGCGACATATGGCGTATATGCCTAGGGATACTGTAGTGGGCGTAGACATAAACCTGGCCTACTTAAAAATAGCGAAGAAACACGGCGATGTTGTGCAGGCTGATGTGAGAAGTTTGCCTTTTAGAAGGGGTGCTTTCCACGGGGCCTACATAATGCACTCAACTTTTGGCATGTTCGGTGACGAGGTGGATATGGAGATCTTGACGTGGTTGTCGGGCGTGGTGAAGCAGGGAGGGCGCTTGGTGGTAGATGTGGCAAATAAAGACAAGGTCGAGAGCGTATACGCCTCGCTTGGAGATGTGTGGAATTTTTGGATCTCTGCGGGTCCTTTTAGGGTCTTGAGCACTGCTCATTACAACCCAGTAGCCTCGAGGATTAGGGAGACGAGGCTTATATACAAGGGCGGGAGGTTTCTGGGGGAGCGGGTTCTTGAGCTTAGGCTATACGGACTTGGGGAGATGAGGCTTATGTTAAGCAGTGTTGGGTTCGTCATAGAAAATGTCTACGGCGATTTTGACGGACAGGCGTACTCCAAGAGCTCGGACCGCCTTATCGTGGTGGCGGTGAAGACGGGAGGCGTACCTAGAAGCTTGAAGCAGGCAATGGACTGGGCTGATCTATGATGTTTAAATACCGAAGGCTGTAGGCAGATATGCAGATTTTATCATTTCAAAACGCCTTTGACTTGGCGATAGAGTTTGAGGGATTAGGCGCACTAGCGCAGATGGAGGAGAGAGTTTTCCCAGATGGTGAGCTGCTGGTGAGGCTACCCCCCTCGGAAAGGGACGTGGTCGTCGTGGCGAGGCTCTACCCCGGGGTGAATGAGAATTTGTTTAAACTCTTCCTTGCCCTCGACGCTCTCAACGACCTGGGCGCTGGTCGGATTGTATTGGTGTTGCCGTATCTGCCATATGCGAGACAAGACCGGAGATTCCGCCCAGGCGAGCCGATAAGCTCAAAGACTGTGCTTAGGATTCTCTCTCTTTTCAACGTCTCTGCCGTCGTGGCGGTGGACGTACACAAACAGTACGTAGCTGACTACGCGCCCCGCGTACTTTTTAGAAATGTGTATCCCGCAGAGGAGTATGCCCGCGTGTTTAAAGATGTGGACGTAGTGGTGAGTCCCGACTTCGGCTCTATCCATAGGGCTGGAGCCGTGGCCAAGGTCCTGGGCGTGTCTTACACATATTTCGAGAAGTATAGAGATCGGGAAACCGGCGGCATAACCCTCACGCCACGGGATGCCGATTTGAGAAATGCTCACGTATTGCTTGTAGACGACATCCTCTCCACTGGAGGAACCCTTGTGGAGGCTTGCAAAGCGGCTAGGAACCTCGGCGCAACCGCCGTCTACGCAGCGGTAACCCACTGCCAATTGTTAAAAGACGCAAGGGAAAAGGTTAAGACATGCCTAGATAGGCTTGTGTGTACAGACACTATCCTTAACGAATTTGCCGAGGTGAAGGTAGGGCCACTTTTGAGAAAGGAGGTTGAGAAGCTATTATAGGCGCCAGTACCGGCCTAGGTGGCGTCTTACCTCTTGCATTATCTCCTCGTATCGCCTCGCCACGTGGGGAGGCGAATCTGTTTGGGTTTCCTCGGGCCTGAAGTCCCCCGCCGCTACTAGGCGCACCAGCGCCTTTGTCCCCCTCTGCAACACCTCTCTGTTGTAGCCCCCCTCCAGGAGAAATATAGTTGGCTTCTGCAAGCTGAGGATCGCGCTCAACGCGTAGAGGTAGCCCTTTAGGGACAAGGCGAGGTCGGCTAGGGGGTCGTCCTTGTGGGCGTCCCACCCAAGCGAGACTATTACCGCCCTTGGGTCGTACTGCCTCAGCAACGGCAAGACCACTTCATCAATAGCCTTGATGTACAGGTCGTCTCCTGTCCCCGGCGGCAGGGGGAGGTTGGCATTAAACCCCTCGCCTCTGCCTGTCCCCACCTCGTCTGGGTACCCAGTGCCGGGGTACAGCGTAGCCGGGTGTTGATGAGTTGATATGTACAAGAGATCTCTTTCGTAGAGCATTTCTTGCGTTCCATTCCCGTGGTGCACGTCTATGTCAACCACAGCGATGCCATCTCCCCCGTACAAGGCCCCAATGGCCGCCGTGTTGAATATACAGAAGCCTTGGGTAGGCGCCGTGAGGGCCCTCCCGGCGAAGCCGGCGTGGTGCCCGGGCGGCCTCGCCGCGACGAGGGCTGTCTCCCTCTTGTCGAGGGCCTCCATTACGGCAGAGACGGCGAGCGCGGCTGCGTCGCAAGTACCCGCAGAGACGTATGTATCGCCATCAATTTCTGCTTGGCCAGCGCCGCAGAGCCTTTTGACGTACTCTACGTAGCTCTTATCATGAGCCGAGTATATAAGCCTCCACGCGTCCTCCCGCATTTTAGGCTCCTTTACAACGCCTCCCGCCTCCACTACGCCCTTTATGACGTAGTCAAGCCTATCTGGCGCCTCAGGGTGTCTAAAGGGAGGGGTGTGCTTCTTAAAAATCTCCGAGTAGTACACGTACATAGCATACTCAATGTACTACTAGATAAACCTTCAGGTGTTTTAAAAGAGGGGTATAGACGTGTCGATACTAAAGAGGAAGCAGAAAAAAGACGAAGAAGAAGACGAGCTCGAGAGGATCCTCTCAGAGCTTAAACAACAGGATGACGAAAAATCAGAGGCGGTTTCTGTTACTATACAAATTGCCGGCCTTAAAGAACTTGTCAAAGCAATAGAAAAGCTCACCGAGGCAGTCAATAAGTGCGGAGAGCAGTAAACTCCTCAATTTTTTTAACAATGAAATTAACAATTTTTTCCAACATCTCCCTGCCCCGCTCGGCCGACACCTCGCTCGGCTTCAGGCAACCGACCACGCCGGTTTTTGAAAACGACGAGACCCTGGTGTTCCCGAATAGGGAGACGTCGCCTTCGCACACCTCGATGAGCTTCCCTGTCAGCGAGCCTCCCGCCGCCAGGTATATGCTGGTCTCATCCGTCCCCGCGTGGTCCTTCGCCTTGACCACAGACCATATATTTACAGCGATGAAGCGGGGGCCTAGTTCGTAGTTTAATTGATCCGCCACAAGCTTCACCGCTTCCCACACGCCGCCATGTCCTACAACTACTACCACTATGCCACATTTCTCCGCCGCAGATCTGAGCAGTTCTTCCAAATAGGGGATGAAGGACTTACACCTTACCGAGATGGTCTGCGGAAAGTCCCTATGCTCCTCGCTACATGTGTAGTAGATTGGTGGGAGTTCGCTCCCTCCGACCTTTTTGACCACCTCTCTTGCCACAAACTGCGCCACTTCAGCGTCTACAGTGGGAGGCATATGTGGGCCATGTTGTTCGTACGACCCCACGGGTAAAATGCATAGTCTTTGCAACACGGAGGTGTGGCTGGTGGCACTTTATAAAACTGCAACTGCGGCTTCCCGCCCCAGGTTCCTCCTTGGTAACTTTTGTTTACATTTAACAAATTTATATATAGCGAGTTGTTTACAACGCCGTGCATAAGGTGGTTTTAATCTCGCTCAGAGGATACCGCGAGTGGACCGAGTCCTTGGGGCCGAGGAGAGAACATATAATACAAAAAGTACAAGCCCGCATACACGGGGCTTTATGGTCGAGCTTCACCGCCGTCGGCGCTCTGCCCCACCACTTTAGGTACGACTACTTAATTGCCCTTGCCAACAACGTGCCTCGACACTGGATTGATACGGCTGTTGCAAAAATTAGGAGGTCTTCGCCTGTAGAGGTGGATTACTGCATAGGCATGGGAGAGACTCCACTGGATGCGTATAGGAGTTGTGGAGAGCACAAAGAGGGAAAGGAGAGCAATGCGGTTGTGGCCCACGTAGACATAGTGAACAGCACCGACGCGACGCGCATAAACGGTCCTATACACACATACCTCAGAGCATTAGATATGCTTCGAACAGCGGCTGGAGCGTGTGAAGATGTGGGTTGCATAGCCTTCTACCTAGGAGGCGACAACATGGTGGTGTACCTGCCGGAGCCTAAGGCCATATATGCATTGCTAGACCGCGTCGAAGCGCCGGTAAGAGCCGGGGTTGGAGTGTCTCCGAGGCCATACACTGCGTTTGTAAAGGCCACCAAGGGGCTCGACGCACTTAGAGCAGAGAACAAGACAGGTGTGAAAGTGGTGAGATGAGGCCCCGCGTCTACATGATGGCGGCGGTCACTGTAGATGGCAGAATTGCGAGCAAGACTGGGTACTCGAAGTTGTCGTGTCCGTATGATCTAAGGCGGCTACACGCCATGAGAGCTATGGTCGACGCCGTAGTGGTGGGCGCTAATACAGCAATCACCGACAATCCAAGACTGACAGTGCGCTACGCCGAGGGGAGAAATCCAATCCGGGTGTTAATAGACGGCGCACTACGGGCGCCGACAGATCTTAGACTATTCGACAGGTCTGCCCTAACCATCGTCTTCACTACGTCGAAGGCCCCTTCTGAGAAGATAAAAGAACTCCAGGAAAAAGGCATAGAGGTAGTAGTGACCGAGGGAAGTGCTGTCGACCCCGCAGAGGTGGTGGCACACCTCAGCAAAAGGGGAGTTGAGAAGGTCTTACTCGAAGGTGGGGGCAAAACAAACTGGGAGTTTTTGAAAAGGTGCCTAGTGGACGAGCTAATCATTACAGTAACCCCCTACGTCTTCGGACGGGGAGTCTCACTAGTTGACGGCGAGGGCTTCGCCGATACCGAGGAGGCCCCCTTCGAGCTAAGGCTGATAGAGGCTAAGCTCTGCCAGTGCGGCAGGGAAATAGTGCTCCACTACGAGGTTAAGTGTAAAAATCAGTTGACACAAAATATAATATGAGAAAAAAAGAGTTAACCATGGGACTGGAAGAAGCCATGAAAGCGCTTAGGCAAGGACGCCTCGTAATGATATATGACGGCGATGATAGAGAGGCTGAGGTTGACTTCGTAATACGTGCAGACGCGGTATCACCCGAGACGGTGAGATGGCTTAGAGAAAACGCCGGCGGCCTCCTCTGCTTCGTCACCACCAGAGAGATAGGTATTAGCCTCGGCTTAGAGTTCCTAAGCAGGTATTACGGAATGAGGGGCTTCTCCACTAAGGCTCCTTATGGAGACGAGCCGGCCTTTATGGGATATGTAAACCACGTCAAGACGAAAACTGGCGTGAGAGACGCCGACAAGGCCTTAACAGTAAAAGAGCTGGCCAAAGTAGTTGACGTAGCTCTCAGAGATCCCGAAGAGGCAAGAGAGCTCTTTAGGATGAGTTTCTACCTACCCGGCCACGTGCCAGTGTTGGGAGGGAGAATAGGAGAACGGTGGGGCCACACAGAGCTCTCGCTTATCCTAGCCCGGGCGGCTGGCGTCCCCCCCGCCCTGGTGATTATAGAGGCGCTGGGCAGGCACACTGAGGCTATGCCCATTCACGAGGCTAAGACTATGGCGGAAATCTTGGGCATCCCCCTAGTGACCGGGGAGGAGATCAAAGCCTTAGCTTGATCTTTATCTTCGCCAGCTTCACCTCTTCCAAGAACTTTACCACGTAAGGCCCCAACCTTTCTACCTCACTATGAGGCACGGTGTCCCAAGTGGGGCAAGTTTTATCCACTTCTACCCTCTCGCCGTTGTACACTAGTGGGTATAGACGGCACCCCACTGGCCTAATGTCGTAAATTTTGCAACTACGGCTTTCAGGGTCGTAAAAGACGCAGTGGCCGTCCACATTCCTTAACCGGTACACGCCGTCTTTTTCCACGGCGAATTCATCAAGCTTAAACCCCGCCGCCTCTATGCGCCTTATATCCTCGGCGAGGAGTTCCATCTCAGTCCCTATACAACAAATCCCACACTTTATACACCTAAACTTTACTTCAAACCAGCCAAGACCCCGCCACACGCCACCTTTTGGCCCTAGGGGTAAAATATTTTACCGAATTAACCCGCCAACTTGTGTTTGACGTGATCATCGTCGGGGCCGGCCCAGCGGGATCAACAGCCGCCCTTATAGCAGGGAGACTTGGGCTAAAAACCCTAATCATAGATCGGTTATCCCCGCCGAGGGAGAAGCCCTGCGGCGGCGGCCTCACCCCGCGTAGCTGGAAACTCCTAAACGCACTAGGCGTTGAGTACCCCGTCTACGGCATCTGCAAAGAGGTGGAGACCAGAGCTGCGGGATATAGCTACGTGCTGAAAAAAGAACCTATATACGTCACTAGGCGGCCCGATTTTGACTACTCACTGCTTAAACAAAGCGGCGCCGAGTTTGTAAAAGACCAAGTCATCTCGGTAAGACAGAACGAAGTAGTGGGCAGAGCCGGCGTGTACCAAGGAAGAATAATCATCGGCGCAGACGGCGCCACTAGCACAGTGGCGAGGTCCATAGGCATTGCCAACTACCGCCGGGAGAAGACACACGCAATTGCCTACATGACAATTGCCAAGGGACCAACAAGCGAGACTTGCGTCGTCGACTTTGACGCCGTTATTGACGCCACCGGAAATGTGGGCTACGCATGGATCTTCCCACTGGCAGAGGGCGCCAACATCGGCGCTGGGATAGGAGGAGGGAGGTGGGCAGATCTGCGCCAGTTAGTAGAGGAATACGCCGCCAAACACGGCTATAAGCCAGGAAAAGTCATGGGCCACCCACTCTCTCTTGGCTACGTGGCGGGGCTGGGAAGAGGAAATGTACTCCTCGCAGGAGAAGCGGCAGGCCTAGTAGATGCCACCACCGGAGAGGGCATATACTACGCCGTTGCCAGCGGAGCCGCTGCCGCCATCGCGGCATACACGGCACTTAGGATGTGGGGCAGGGAAAAGTACGCGTTGCCAATCTACCACGAACTTGTAAAGCCGTATGTAGAAGAGGTCAAGAAGACGCGAACGCTCTACCATTTGGCGAAAGCCATAGGCACAAAGAAATGGGCAGTCAAGCTTTTAGGCAGAAGGCTTGTTAGGCTCTACTCCGCGGTTTACACAGGTGAGGCAACCTACAGCCTCTTACTAAAGCCAGTACAGAGGCTATAGCTCAACCTCGGCTAGTTGCCTAAGCACGTAATCCCTTATCTCCCTCTCAGCGGGGACTTCTCTAACCACGCGGCCGTCCTCTATCCACTTGGCCAAGAGGGGCTCCCCGCAAGGCGGCGGACTATCCCAAGGCGCAAAGACGTGTTTAGAGCCGCATTTATACACCTGCTTAAACCCTGGGAGCTTCCCCCTCTTCGTTATGGGCACCCACCTCCCGTCCACCTCCACCTCCACTATGTCCATCGCAACGTCGACAGAGGGCGGAAAGGCGATGGACGTCCCTACTCCAAAACCGTCGGCAATGTCCTTCAACGCCTCTACCTGCGCCTCGTCTAGCCCGCCGCTTACGAAAATCTTCACATTCCTATACCCGTGAAGATCCAGGGCCCACCTTACCTCCTCCACTATCTTCCTCATATTCCCCCTCCTGCTACCTGGCGTGTCTAGCCTCACTCCGTAAAGCCTATCGCCGAGTAGTCTCGCCGCGAGCAAAGCCTCCTCTCTCTCGTCGATAAAAGTGTCGACTAGTACAATACGGGAGACTTCTGGGGGCATAGTTCTGTCAAACCAGACCCAGGCAAGGGTATGGTCGCCTGTGGTGGCCTTGAAAATTATCATAAGTGCATGAGGCATGGTCCCGGAGGGCCTTATGCCGATTAGCTCAGCTCCCATTACGGTCGCCACCCCGTCACAACCGCCGATGTAAGCCGCGCGGTCCGCCATGGGCTGGATCGCCGGATGTAGCGCCCTGGCTCCGAAGAAGAGACACGTCTTTTCGCCAACTATTTTCTTCACCCTAGCCGCCTTTGTGGAAATACTGGAGTAGTGCCTGACAATGCCTAAAAGCGCAGTTTCTAGTACCGCAAATTCTAGGTATGGCCCCTCCACGACCATGAGCGGGTCGTTTTCGTAGAACAACGTCCCTTCAGGCATTGCGTAAAGCGTTACTTTTCTTCCCCTAAGAACCTCCACGACTTCCTTCAAACCGGTAAACAAGGCCCATTTGTACCCCTTGGGAAGAGACGAGACGTGGAACTCGGCCCTCACCTTAACGTCGGCTAATCCGGCGTTTTTCAAAACCTCTACCGTCCTCACGAAATATATATCAGTCGTCTTACCTGACAAGATATCTGAAAGAGTGGCTATGTGCATGTCTTCTAAAAATATAGATGCTTTAAAAATAACAGTGGAGATCTTCCCCTATCCTAGTTTTAGGCCGTTCCAGGAAGACATCTACCGCAAAGTATACGATTCTCTGCGCAACGGCGTGCCGGCTCTTATAAACGCCCCAACAGGACTGGGCAAAACGGCGGCGGTGCTCGCGGCGGCGGTGAAGTTCACGCTGGAAACGGGAATCCCAATACACTACGCCGTGAGGACAAGGGCTGAACTAGAACCTCCTGTGCGGGAGCTCTCAAAGATGAGAAAGAAAGGCGTCGAGGTGGATTACGTCGTCATAAAGAGTCGCCAGGATATGTGTTGTTATCCACAACTCAGGAAGCTGTCCTATCTTGAATTCTTAGCCGAGTGCTCGTATTTGAGGAAGACGGGGAAATGCGCCTACTACCCCCCGATGGAGGTCGACGCGCCTCTACGAAGCGTTTCAGCCTACGTGAAGTTTCTCTGCGCAGCCAGCAGTTGCCCCTACGAATACGCAAAGAAGAAACTGAGAGATGCTAAGATACTGATATCTACATACTACTATGTATTTAGTAAAGAGGGGGCTGATGTTAGGAAAAGAGTAGTAATAATAGACGAGGCACACTCCGTTTTCGACGCCGTGGTTCAGCTACACGGCTTCAAGCTCAATGAAAGTGAGATAAGACAAGCCTACAGTGAGGCGCGGAAATACGGCTTCGTCGAAGAGGCGGCAAAGATATACAGACTCTACGCCTTTGTTAGAAAAACCACCGGAACAGTGGACATAGGCGATCTCCTCTCGTTAATCGCAGACCTAGACCTAGACGAGGTAATTGGGAAAATCACCGCGTTAAAAATTGAGAGGAGGTCCACCCCCTATACGCCTCTTCTGCTCCTTAAAGAGCTCAAGGAAGCTCTTAGGACAAAGACGCGGCTTTACGCAGAGGTGGAGGAAACTGGGGGATCAAAAGTGCTTGCTCTCTACCCACTAGACCCCGCAACAGTGGTTAGGGAGGCGTTGCGGGGGGCATACGCCGTAGTTTACCTCAGCGGCACACTGCCCGTGGAGCTGTTCGCCCAAAACCTGGGCTTGACTAAATACGAGAAGTTCGACGTCCCCTTCAACGCGTATGTACCAAGAGAGAACTACCTCACTATAATAGACGTGGGAGTTACCACGAGGTATGCGGAGAGGGGAGAAGAGATGTACTTCGGATTGGCGAAGCGGCTTGCGACGCTTATAAACCTATCGCCCCGCGGGATCTTGGCCGTCTTTCCATCCTACGAAGTCATGAAAGGAGTTCGCAAATACCTGAAAATATCTATCCCACACTGGTACGAGGACTCCGGCGAGGTGGCAGAGGAGCTTCCCGACAAGTTTTTCATAGGGGCGGTGGCAAGGGGCAGGTATACCGAAGGCGTGGAGTATACGAGAGACGGCGAGAACCTACTCTCAACGGTGGCCATTGTGGGAGTGCCGTTCCCGGAACCCTCGCCATACCTAGAAAGGAGAGTGGAAATATTGAGGCCGAAGCTGAGAGAAAAGGCTTGGGAGGCTGTCTACCTATACGAAGCAGTTGTGGGCATTAGACAAGCCGTTGGGAGGCTTTTCAGAGGGCCGGGAGACAGAGGCGTCATAGCGCTACTCGATAGGCGGTACGCGGAGCCCGATCTGTGGGGGCAACTCTCAGACTTAACCTCCGGCGCTACTATAGTAGGCGACGTGGAGGAGGCCGAGGAGAGTATTAGGAAGTTTTTCAACGCCGTGTTATAAGACGCCAGATTGCCACTGCTACTATTAACAAAGCTGCGTTGGTCCCCACCAGCGCTATCGCCAACAACGGGATGGACAATGCCTCGTTGAAGACGGACATCGCTGCAGTTATTACCCCTATCAAAGCCGCTATTAACGCCACCACTATGCCGAATAGAGGCAGGGGCGTCGCCCTCTCGCCTACTTTACGCATTGTCTTAGTAGGCGCAGTCTCCTGCGGAGTCGTCACAGGCGCCGGAGCGGGTTGCTGGGGGGCAATAGGCGGCGGGGGGACCGGCCTCTGAGTCCTCACAGTCGGCGGCGGTATAGGGTAGGCTCCAGGCGGCGGAGGAGGCGGCTGCTGGTACTGCATCGGCGGCGGAGGGGGCGGCGGAGGTAGAGGCTG
>FPIC01036114.1_pt1 | contig 33188 bp, 38 predicted proteins | sample 1504481 | NCBI WGS metagenome assembly FPIC01 (sample SAMEA4475357, study PRJEB15587) | soil metagenome | biome: Soil; feature: Field | place: India | collected 2015-03-11 | depth 0 m
TTTACGGTTTTTAAGTTTTGTGGCTCTCCACGGGGCGCCTTTATTGCGATCTTCCCTACCGACATTGGCGAGCACTCCTTTCTCTGGAAGACGCCTGTGCGGGCTAGTAGTTTGTTGCGATATCGGCTTGCCTGTACCTGCTTATTATTATGGGCAGAGTCCTTCTTAGGTACTCAATAAAGGTTGGTTGCTCGGCTAAGGGGGGGAGGAGGTTGGCTTGGCATCTGCTGTACTTAGCCGCGATTTTTTTGTAAATATAGCCTCGGGTGAGGACAACAGGAGCCGCCGTTTCTACACAGGGGGCGTCTTCAATGCTAGGTTCCCCTTCTAGGAACGCCACTGGGAGCCCCAGCGCCGCCACGTCGCCGCGGTCTGGGCCGTGGAAAATGTAGAGCTGGGCGCCGAGGCCTTTTAAATAGTCGGCGAAGCCGGGCCAGCGCAGAAGAGGGGGGGCCTTCACCGTGGCTACCTCTGCTGCGTGTCTGTAATCTGCGCCGTCTGCCACGAACATAGGCACGCCGACGCCGCCTCTGAACCTAGGTTCCGTCTCCATGAAGGCGTACCCTAGTCCGAGTGCCCTCGCCAGCTCGGCCGCCTGCAAGTTGTGGTCGGGGTCCCGGGAGCCGTGGAAAATTAACACAATCACGTGTGCTCAGCGTCTCGTCTTAAAAAGCTTTAGTCAAAAATCTCCTCGAAGAATTCGAAGATGCCTTTCTTCTTCCTTTCTGCCTTATACTTCTCCTCCCAGCTCCTGTAGTCCTCGTAGCTGTAGTACTCGTCGTGGTATTCCCTAATTTTTGCGAGTAGTTTGTTCAGCTCCCCGCCGTCTAGCCACACGCCGCCGCATTTAGGGCAGGTGTCCACCTCTATTTCATACACGATGCGGGGCCTTAGCTCGATCCCGCAAATGGGGCAGAGCTTCACAAAACGCCGCCTTTTTGGCGGTTTTAAACATTTCGCCGTGCCCCGGCGCCGTGGGTTATGTGGGCTTGTAAATGCATGCGGGGTCCTCGGCTAGGGGGTCTTTGTAATATGCGAAGGCCCTGGCGCGGGACCCGCCGCAGATGTCTTTGTACCTACATACGCCGCATCTCCCACCGAACTCCCCCCTGCGCATTTTCTGGAGGAGTGAGTGGTTGCGGTATATCTCCACTAGGCTCTGCCTCCGCACGTTGCCGAGGGGATAGGGCAAAAAGCCGGAGGGGTGCACCGTACCGTCGTAGGCGACGAATATGATGCCGAACCCGTCCCTAGTCGGCACAATTGTGGGGTCGACGCCGCGGGTAGGCGGCCCCAGGAGCTTTCTCAGCTTATCCACAAGCTGGAGGTAGAGGGGGTGGTCGTAGATCCTGCCTTCCAACCTCTCCAGCTTTGCTCTCCTATAGAACGGGGCCTCAACGGTCCTGACTTGAAAGCCGTATGTCGACACGTCTACTAGGAACTGCACCGCCGCCTCGTACTCCTCCGGCGTGATATCCAACTCCTCCCTTGCCCGGCCTGTGACTATCAGGAAGAAAACCTCCCAGATCTTGACGCCGAGGTTTTTGAGGAGGTACGCCACGTCTGGGAGCTCGCCTAACGATTTCTTCCAGACGACGGTGTTTACCTGAACGGGGAGCCCTATCTCCACGGCGGTTTTTATCGCTGTGACTGTCTCCTTGTAGCTCCCGGGGACGCCTCTAAGCTCGTCGTGAGTCTCTGGGAACGCCCCGTCTAGGCTGATGGAGACGGACTTAACCCCAGCCTGCTTCATCTCCTTCATCACCTCTGGCGTCAAGTTGGGCGACACGGCGGGCGCCAGCGATACAGGTACTGACAACGAGTTGGCGTAGTCCACCAGCTCGAAGAGGTCGGCTCTCATTAGGGGGTCTCCCCCCGTGATAATCAGAAGGGGCTTGGGGTCGCCGAATTGGGCCACCTGCTCTATAAGCCGCTTCCCCTCCTGGGTAGTGAGTTCGCCCGGAAGCGGCTTGAGTATGGCGTCGGCTCGGCAGTGCTTGCAGGCCAGGGGACAGGCCTTTGTCGACTCCCAGAAGACCAGTAGCGGCGCCTCGTGGAATCTGCGGATTAATTCCTGTACGTTCCTCACGGCCTACCCGATTTCCGTCTTTAATTGTTGAAAGGCCTTCTCCAGCGCGGCGAGGGTCTCCTCGACCACCTCTCTGGTGTGAGCTGCCGATGTGAAGTTCACCTCGAACTGGGAGGGGGTTAGGTAGACGCCGTGTCTAAGCGCGATCTCGTGGAGTTTTAGGTACATTTTCTCGTTGCTCTCCCTGACGTCTTGGGGGGTCTTCACGTCGCCTTTCTTGAAGTAGAACTGGAACATGGAGGCTATCTTCTTCACGACCACGTCAAAGCCGAGCCTCCCGGCGATGTCCTCTATGCCCTTGGCAAGCCTCTCCGCCGCCTCGTCTGCTGTGCGGAAGGGCTCACCGGTTTCCAGCTCTTTCAACACGGCGAGGCCGGCAGCCACCGAGACAGGATGGGCGTTGTACGTGCCTGCGTTGTACACGGGGCCGCTGGGCGCGACCAAGTCCATCACCTCTGCCCTTCCACCGAATATACCGATGGGGAAGCCTCCGCCCACGGCCTTGCCCAGGGTGGTGAGGTCTGGCCTTATGCCGAAGCGGCCTTGGGCACCGCCGAGGCCCAGCCTAAAGCCCGTAATTACTTCGTCAAATATCAGGAGGGCCCCTACGCGTTTGGTCTCCTCCCTCAGCGCCTTAAGAAACTCCGCGTCGGGTATTATGAGGCCGTAGTTCCCCGCCACCGGCTCCGCAATCACCGCCGCTAGTCTGTCCCCCACTTCCTTTACTGCCTTGAGGAATGCGTCTACGTCGTTGTAAGGCGCCACTACCGTCAGCTTGATTACGTCTTGCGGCACGCCGGCGCTTGTGGGTATGCCCCAAGTCGCCGCCCCGGAGCCGGCCTTGACCAAAACATAGTCGTGGGAGCCGTGAAAGTTTCCGTCGAATTTAATTATCACGTCGCGCTTCGTGTAGCCCCGGGCGAGCCTTATGGCGTTCATCGTGGCCTCGGTTCCAGTATTCACTATCCGCATCTTCTCCACAGAGGGCATGTGCCGCCTTATGGCCTCGGCGAATTCCACCTCCTGCTCGGTGAGCAGGGCGTATATCCAGCCCCTCTCCAGCTGCTCCTCCACGGCCCTTTTCACCCGGGGGTGGGCGTGGCCGAGGATTATGGCGCCAAACGCCATGCAGTAGTCCACAAGCCTCCCGCGGTCGGTGTATAGGTAGGGCCCAGAGGCGGCCCTTGCGACGAGCGGCGACGGGAGGTGTTTGAGAGCCCTGGCAGGGGAATTAACCCCGCCGGGGAAGACTTGCCTAGCCCTTTCAAAAAGCATGGAGAGGCAGATTATTGAGTTAAAAAAGATGTGTTTTAGGAGATTGGCAGGACAACCGGCTCCTCGCCTAGGTACTTTTCCAAGATCTTCACCACGCTGTTTAGCTTGTCGCGATGGACTATGGCGATTACGCCGCGTTTGTTGACCTTAGGCAAGGCGCAAGCATCTACTACGTAATATTTGCTGAGCCAGACCTCGCCTACCCTAGTCACGTTTGTGATGATAATTGTCTCGGGGAGGTGGAGGGGGATTATAGTCCTGTTCTCTACGAAGTAGCGCACCTCCACACTCCCATCTATCACAGCTCTCAGCGGCTTTACATCGGGGCCGTAGTACGTCCCGTTGCAGAAGGGTATGGCAAAGGCTGAGTAGGTAAGGGGTAGGTCGTACTTATACTCTATTAGTCGGTATAGTATCTCAGGCAACGTGTCGTTTAGCTCTCTGCCTTTCTCCAGCAGTGTCCAGAAGGCGTCTTCTACGTTGTCCGTAGTGTAGTTGAAAATCACCTTGCCCCTCTGCCTAATCTCCACGACGATTTTCCCATCTTTCCTGTAGATGCGGTATGCGAATTGGTGCGTTATCTTCTGTCTCTCACCCCGCTCGTTCACCACAACAGACAAGGGGTCTTCCTCATCTCTTCCTATTCCCCACTCCTCCAAGGCCTTGTTTATTTCGTCTCTCTGCTTCTTTACGGCGAGGCCCGCGTCTCCGAACCAGCTGGCCCACTGGGCCTCCTTCTTCACCTCTTCCAGCGCCTTGTCAATGCTTCCGGCGAGGTGGGGCGGGAAGTGGGCAATTACCAAGTACCTATCCGCCTTGGCTTGGGAGGCGAAGTATGTAAAGGCTAGTCCTATAGAGGCGACCGCAACGATTATTATGAACAGTATATACAACTTCATAGGTTAATTATAGTAAGCACTGTACTTAATACGATAGTAATATGATTTAGCGCTGGTGCATGTGTGTGCCACCACGACGCCGTGGGACGTGGCGGAGTTTGGATTTACACTTTTGCCAATGCTTTGTCCCACAAGCAAGCATTGACCCGCCGCGTCAAAGTATTGGTTTGGTCCCTGAACGAATACGGTGACGTGAACCATATCTGTTGAGAATGCATAAACTGGGTTTGTACAGTAGTAACTGTCGTATCTTGTTAGCGCATCTAACGTAGCCACTATATAAAATGGACTACCCGTGTTACTATACATTACGGCAGCCTGAGGCCAAGGTAGGCAACCAGAATAGTTGTATGTAACTACTATTAGTGCATATACCGATGCGATTATTACAACAGCTATTAGGTATAGGATCTTCCGGTACTGCATATGTTGTCCGGTTTCTTCAGATTTTTTTACTTCGTTTTTAGCCTATTCTTTTTTCGTTTTTAAGCTATAATTAGCAGGATGGTGAAGTGGTCTATTCCTGGAGCTCTTGGTAGCTGATCGTGGGTTTGGGCCTAAGCTACGGCCGCAGTCTTCACCTTTCAGAAGCTCGCACACATCAGCACAGGTGGTGTATGCCATTGTTTTTAAACAGTGTGGAGGAGGTGGATGTGGGCGTTGTGTATATCGTGGGGGCTGGACCCGGCGATCCTGAACTTATAACTGTGAAAGGGTTAAGGCTAATAGAAAGGGCCGACGTGATTCTCCACGACCGCCTTGTTTCGAGGGAGCTTCTAAGATTTGCCAAGCCTGGCGCCTTGATTGTAGACGTGGGGAAGAGCCCAGGCGGGGCCGGGCCAACACAGGAGGAGATTAACCACATGCTTCTCTCATATGCGGCTAAGTACGACGTCGTTGTGAGGCTCCACGGCGGCGACCCCCTCGTCTTTGGGCGTGGGTTTGAGGAGTGTCTATACCTAGCAGAAAGGGGGGTTCCATGCGAGATCGTGCCGGGGGTGACCAGCGGATTGGCGGCCCCAGCCAAGTATTACATACCCCCAGTCCTTAGGGGAGTGGCCAGCTCTGTCGCGTTGGTCACGGGTCGGGAGGATCCCGCAAAGGGTGTCCGCCAGGTGGATTTCAAGAAGCTCGCCGCCGCGGTAGATACGATAATAATATACATGGGGGCATCGGCGGCTGGTGACATAGCCAATGACCTACTCGCCGGGGGCCTTCCTGCAGACACGCCAGTGGCAGTTATAAAGTCGGCGTTTTTCCCAGATGAGGAGTTTAAAGTGTTCAGGCTCGGCGATCTCGGCCCCGTGCCTAACCCCAGCATTATCGTAGTAGGCAGAGTCGTGGAAAGGGGGCTACACCTACGGCGGCTAAGGGACGGAACGCCATCTTGAGCTGTCACTAGTTCGTTGTCACCGTGGTGATAACCAGCACTTTCCTAACTGCTTGAGATTTACAGAAAGTGGGATGGATGCCCACGTCACGTACGCGGCTACAGTGTAGCCGCTATCAGTTCGGGCACATACTTAATTACGTCTTGAGTAATGTCTGTGGATTCCCGAGTAGTAGTGGTGAGGGTAAAAGACGGCCCGTGTCCGGAGGGGGCTCTCTGCGTGTCGATTGGGAGGGTTGTGCCTAGAAGGGGGGTGGAGGTGCCTGACGGCGACTACTTAGTGGTGATGAGCCCAGTTGTAGCGGACGCCGTTGATATCGCGGCGTTGGCGGGGAGGTTTAGGTGTGTGATTTGTGTTGGCCCCTCCACCGCGGCGAGGGTTGGGAAGTGTGTGGTGCCGCGTGAATATACGAGCTATGGGATCGCCGAGCTTTTGAAAAGCCTCGCCCCGGGCCGGGTTGTGGTTTTAAGGTCTAGCTCGGGGAACGAAGTTTTGCGGTCATTAGTGCCTAACGTCGTCGAGGTAGCGGTGTACGACCTCGTAATAGACGAGGAGAGGGTCAGAGAGGTTGTGGGAATTTTAAGCCGCGCCGAGGCTGTGGTCTTGACGAGCGCAAAAGTGGCGGAGGCCGTGGCGAAATATGTGGATCTAAGGGGGAGAACTGTCGTGGCTATCGGTAGCGTGACTTCCCAAAAGCTGGTCCAGCTCGGCGTCCCCCACCTAGTGGCTGAGGAGGCGACAATTAAAAGTGCAGTTGAGGCGGCGCTTAGGGCGATTGGTTAAGTTGCTTTTAAGCAATAATTATAAACATGAAGACAAGAGGGGCGGTGCTGGTGGAGGAAGTTCTTCTCCTGTTAGTCGCGATTGCGCTCATCAGCGCCTTCGCCATGACCGTAACAGGCGTTGTCCAAAGCGCGGTGGGTCAAATACTGGGCTTTCGCAACGCCACTAACAATGTACTCAACGGTCTTGTAGACGCCATTAGGCGACTAATCGGGGTGTAACCCCTTTTTAACTCACGTTTTTTTCCGCATATGAGAATCCCTCTTTGGGTGGAGGCCTCTAGACTTAAGGTTCTGGTCTTCGGAGGGGGGTCCGTGGGCGCCAGGAGGGCTAAGTTCTTCTCGGCGGCCGGGGCGGAGGTCAGGGTGTTGGCCAAGAAGGTGGTGCCGGAGCTTCAAGTATTAGGTGTTGAGATCAAGCTCGTAGATCTCTACCAGTACGACCCCTCCGACGATATTCGATGGGCCGACGTCGTGGTTGTGGCTGTCGACGACCCCGTCCTCGCCGAGCAGCTGTTCAGAAAAGCTGAGTCGATGGGGAAGCTCGTAAACGACGCCACAGACGCCTCAAGGACGCATGTGGTGGTTCCCTACGAGCGGGTGGTAGGGGGATTGAGAATAGCCGTCACGAGCGAAGGGGCGGCTGGCACACCAGCCCGCCTTTCGCTAGACGTAATAGAAGGCTGTATCAAAAACAGCTGGATCCCCCTCTTTTTCCAGATCTACAAACAACTTAAGGCAGAGGCGAAAGAGGCTATAAAAGAGACGAAAAAAAGACTTGCCTACTACCAAGCCTTGGTAGAGGACGAGGAGTTTCTCGAACTGGTAAAGGCGGGGAGAGCCCAGGAGGCCCTAGCCAGGGGCAGGGCAATAATGTCAAAAATATTAAATTTAGCTTGAGCCACCATGCATGTGCGGTTCCCCCAGCACAGGCCTAGGCGTCTCAGAGCCAGCAAGCTGATTAGAGACGCCGTGGCGGAGACGTCGTTAGATCCCAGCGACTTCATATACCCCATTTTTGTCAAGCCTTCCGGCGAGAAGGAGCAAATACCCTCCATGCCCGGCCAGTACAGGTGGCCAGTGGGGGACGAATTGACAAGGCACGTGGAGGAGGCCCTCGCCTTGGGCGTGAACAAGGTGATTCTCTTCGGGGTGGTGCCCGACGAGCTTAAAGACTCGGCTGGGTCCCCTGGCTACGACCCACACGGCGTGGTGCCGAACGCCATCCGGTTGCTAAAACAGACCTTCGGCGACAAGTTGCTTGTGTTCGCCGATGTCTGTCTCTGCGAGTACACAGACCACGGCCACTGCGGCATTGTAAGAGAGAGGCGGGGAAGGTGGTATGTGGACAACGACGAGACTATAAAGCTGTACGCAAAAGAGGCAGTGACCTACGCCGACGCCGGTGCGGATTTTGTAGCGCCGAGCGGCATGATGGACGGGCAAGTAGCCGAAATAAGAAAAGCCCTAGACGCCCACGGCTTCCACGACGTGGGGATAATGGCCTACAGCGCCAAGTACGCCTCTGCGTTCTATGGCCCTTTCAGAGTGGCGGCGGCCTCTGCGCCTAAGTTCGGCGACAGGAGGACGTACCAGATGGACCCCAGAAACGCCTACGAGGCCGTCAAGGAGGTTATGCTCGACTTAGAAGAAGGCGCAGATATCGTCATGGTCAAGCCGGCGCTGGCATACCTCGACGTAATCCGCCTCGTGAAGACGCACTACCCGTGGGCGCCCCTCGCCGCTTACAATGTGTCGGGGGAGTACTCCATGGTCAAAGCCGCCGCCTCCCTCGGCTACGTAGACGAACGCATCGTCACGTTGGAGATACTAACCGCCATAAAGAGGGCAGGAGCTCAGCTAATCCTCACCTACCACGCCCTCGAAGCCGCCAGGTGGTTGAAGGAGGGCGTGCCGTTTTAGCATGACCTGCACCACGGCGATAGGCCTCTAGAGGTTCGCGGAGGGTCAAGCGCTGATGCAGACGTATTATGTTGCGTCGTTCTCTTAGGCAAGTGAAAAGCGTCTAGAGGGCGTTGGCTTAGTGATAAAAGACTTAAAACTAATCTCAGCCTCGGCCTTGGATCAATGCTAGTAGCTTGATACGAAGTTCCCTTGCTGACTCTGCGAGAATCCTCATATCGTACTCGTCGAGGTGCTCTTCGTAGAAGTTTTGGTGTAGTTGCTCCAACCTCGGCGAATAGCTTTATATATATAGCATCGCCCGCTTCTTGGGCATTCGCCTCAGGTCCGCTCAAATAAGTCTGTGAGCGTCGAGGTACCACTCTCTTCTCTCTGCCACCGCCTTAACCGCTTTCACGACAGAGTTCCACATCTTCTCACCAGCTTGACTATAATCGCTTTTTCTAAAAGCCGGATCCCCTCCTCCCAAAACCACTCAGATGACTCGACGTTGAAAGCCCTGCGGTTCTCTGAATCAAGCTCCACCTGAGAAGCTCTACCAGATACACGACTAAATCTCCGCCGTCCGACCTCCTCTCAAACAATTCAAGAACAAACCTTGGCAACTCCGCGCATGTGCCTATAAGCGACCTTAAAAACTTAGAAAACTTTCGGAATAGTTGCTGTGATGGAGTTAGACGAGCGGCGTAGTTACACCAAAGCGGGGGCGTTGTGGTAGGATAGCCTAGGCGTTGACGCTTGGCTCTTGCATGTTCCGAGTGCGGCTTAAGAAGATGCCGTATTATAGACGCGAAAATTATAACTGACCACAACGCGTACGAGGTATGGACACGAAGACGGTGGATCTCCTCATGGAGGTGCAGTACAACTTCCCCCTTGTCGAGAGACCCTTCCTTGCCGTCGCCGAGAGGATAGGCGCCAGCGAGGAGTGGGTGATAAGTAAGCTGAGGGAGGCCGTTACATGGGGCGTTTTGAAAAGGATAGGGGCAATCCTAAACTACAGAAGCCGAGGTCTCACGGCGGCGCTGGTGGGCATGGCGGTTCCCGAGGACGTAATAGAAGAGGTCGCCGCCGAGGTGAACAGAGACCCCTACGTCAGCCACAACTTCCAGCGGGACTACAAGCCGTACAACCTGTGGTTCGTAACGAAGGCCCAGACGAAGGAGGAGCTGGAGGCCAAGATAGCCGCCGTCGCGAAGAAGTACGGGCTAGATTACATCATTCTGTATTCGCTTAGGAGCTACAAGGTGGACGTCCGCTTCGATCTCAGAAAGGGCATTTCCTGGACCAAAGGCTACATAATGCCGGAGAACCCCCCAAGCGTCTCCGAGGCGGGCGTCCCAATGGCGTTTTTCGGCAAGATAAAATCCCTGCCCTTGACCCCCGAGCCTTTTAAAGAGGCGGCGCAGGTCCTAGGCGTGTCGGTGCAGGAGGCCTTGCAGAAGATAAGGCAGCTCATAGAGCTGGGCATACTCCGCGACCTCCACGCCACTTTAGACGGAGAGAAAGCCGGTTTTAGGGAAAACGCCATGGTGGTGATGAGAGACGCCAAGTGCGAGGAAATAGCGGGGTTGCCCATCTCCACTCACGTCGTCCTCCGCAACACAGTGCCTGGGAAGTGGGAATACCCGTGTTACTTTATGGTGCACGGCGTGTCAAGACAAGTCATTGAGGACTACGTCGGGGAGGCGTTGAGGAAGCTTGGCGTGAGGGAGTATAAGTTACTCTACAGCGTCAGGGACTTCCTAGGCGGGAGGGAAATGGCACGGCGCGTAGAGAAGGTGGCTGAGGACTAAACGTCTCCGTCTTTAAACTTACGGATTTCCTCCGCGGCCCTCCGCCCCACCTCAACAGGGTCGTCGCCTACAACCCTGACTATGTACTTCCTGCCGCCGGAGGCGTATCCCGCTATGAATTCCACAGTGTCATTTCTAGCGAATGCCACGCCTCCGATAGCCACATGACAACCGGCGCCCACGGCCTTGAGGAATTCCCTCTCAGCAATTGCTTCCAACGAGGCTTTGGGGTCGCTCGCCTTCTTTAACAAATCAATTAACCAACTATCGGCCTCCCTCACAACGGCCGCGACGATGCCCTGGCCTGGCGGTGGGGGCAAGACCTCAGGCCTCAAGACTGCCAGCTTTATGGGGGGCGAGGCTCCGTATAGCCTATATATGCCGGCGACTGCCATAATAGCAGCATCGTACTTACCCTGGAGTATTTTGTTGATCCTAGTATCGACGTTCCCCCTCAGCGGCTCAACCCTCACATCGGGCCTGATAGCCTTCACGAACTCAGCTCTCCTAACGCTGGAGGTGCCGACCAAAGCGCCCCGGGGCAACGTTTCGAGGACGTACCCAGCCGTGCTTACTACCGCATCGAAGGGCGGCGCCCTTTTAGAAAACCCGGCGAGGACAAGCCCCGGCGAAAGCTCCGACGGGAGATCCTTAAGCGAATGCACAGCGACATCCGCCTCGCCCCTCAGCACCGCCAGGTTTACCTCCTTCTCGAAAATGCCCTTTACCCCTATCTGATAAAGCGGCTTGTCTTGTACCTCATCTCCAGTCGTCTTCACGATCTTTATCTCGAACTCAATGCTAGGCTCAACGGCCTTTATCTGCGCGAGCAACTCCTCTGTTTGGAGCATGCTCAGCTTGCTCCCCCTAGTTGCCACTACTAGTCTCATTTTTTGTCGTTGAACAAAGTCGGTATGGGGCAGAGGGGATCGTCGCCAAATATGTCGCCGGTCAGATAGTACGCCCTGGTCCTGTCCCCGCCCTTGCAGTACCTCTTGTAAGGACAGGCTGAGCACTTAGGGCCTTTGAGGAATTTATCTGTCTCAACGAAGGGAGCCAATCTCTCGGGGGCTAAGATTTCTCTTAGCCTCTTCTCCCGGACGTTGCCAAGCTTGTAGAAGTCAACGAACTGGCACGGGTACACATCGCCGTTTGGGTAGATTGACACGATCTTTCTGCCACACCCCCCTGTGGACTCCACAAATTCTAGATACTTGGCGTCCCCCCCGCCCAGGGTCAGGGCTATGTAAATGCCATCGTATGGGGCAAGAGTGGTCTCAATTTCTAACACGCCGGCGTACTGCCTCGCCTTAGATATTAGGGTTTCGATAAACTGCCTATACTGTTGCGGGGTGTACCACCAGTCCTCCTCCAGCTTTTGGGCCCTCCCAGCGGCAGAGAGGTGGTAGAAGGTTATGCGCTTGACGCCCAGCGCGGCGGCGAAGTCGACGTAGTGGCCTACCTCGTGTATGTTCTTCGCTGTGACCACGAAACGGAGGCCGACGTCGAGGCCGGCGGCCACGGCGTTTTTTATGCCTGCAAGAGCCCCGGCGAAGCTACCAGGCACCCCCCTAAACTTGTCGTGGAAGTCAGCGCTCACCGAGTCTAGGCTAACTCCCACATAGACGAAGCCGACCTCCCTCAGCCTTTTAGCCACCTCCGGCGTGATGAGGGTGCCGTTTGTGGAAAGCACAAGCTTAATCCCCACGTCCCTCGCTTGTTCGGCGATTTCGAAGAAGTCGGGGCGGATCAGCGGTTCGCCCCCCGTAAACAATATCAAAGGTACCCCCACCTCGGCCATTTGGTCAACGACGTCCAGAGCCTCCTTCGTGGTCAGCTCTCCAGCCTCGGCAGGCCCCGCGTCTATGTAGCAGTGGACACAGCGTAGGTTGCACCGCCTAGTGATATTCCAGCTCACAATAGGCCTAAGAGGTGCTGAGAAGTCGCTGGGTTTCTGTACGCCGAATCTGCCCTTGACTTTAAAAGAGGTGGTGCCCACACCGGCAACCATTACGCTGATAGGAATCATGAGGTATAATCATGAGACAAGATTTTAAATTTGCATATAACAGCCAAACTTGCGGGTGAGGAGAAGACCCGGTTGAAGCTGGTGAAAGAGGCGTCCTGGGCCGATTATCTTCCTCCAATATTGTGTCCAGGCGGCATTACAAGACTGTAAAGAGCCGCCCTTTAGTGGGGGAGGATGTCAGCTAAATCCACACGTAGAGGATCATGTAGATAAAAACAAGGCAACTGCGAGATGCCCGTTGCGATGGTGTCCGAAAACATTTAATGGCGTGGTAGGGTAAGTGGTGTGATGACCCGCCAGTGGCTTATAGGTGCCGAGCTCACCCTTTGCTGATTCCCGATAGGCTGAGTAGCAAATTCCTGAGAACTATATGCTTGTTGAAATTACCTGTCTTCACCCACCGGCCGCACGCCCTGTATGGTGCCAAGACGTAGACGTCGTACTCACATGCCACCTCCTCAACTGCCTTGAAATACGGCCTAGAGACCACAAGAAACACTGTCGACGTCTCCGCCAGTCTTTTAAAAGCGTCGAGTAGACCCACTTCTCTTGCCCATTTTTTTATCTCCGCATCGCTCCGCCCGCTGAGAGTTTCGTCGTAGGGCTCCAAAACTTGGTGTTCCTCGACTAGCCCGTAGCGCGCCGATATTATGTAGAACGCCACAGGTATGCCGGTGGCCCTCGCTTCGTCTACCACTTTTGCAATCCTCCTAACGGAGGGGCCTCTGTAGAGCTCTCTGGCGAGACTGGGCGTGGGAAGCTTCTCCGCAGTGCAGTTGGTGACAACGGAGATCACACTAAACCTTTTTTAATGGAATTTATACAGAGCCGCCGTGGACATCGGCGTTTTCATCTTGCTGGGTATTGTACAGGGCGTGGCGGAGTGGTTGCCCATAAGCAGTAAGACCCAAATCATGTTCGTCGCCACGGCGCTGATGGGCTACTCCCCGGCTTTGGCCTACTCGCTGGGGCTATTTTTAGAGGCGGCGTCTGTGATAGCCGCTCTTCTCTATTTCAGGGGCGTCTACGCAAGCGCGCTACGCGGCCTTTTGGGCGACAGGGCGGGGCGCAGGTGGCTTACCTACTTCGTGTTCACCACCGTGGTTACCGCGGTTGTTGGCTTGCCGCTCTACCTCACGGCGAGGACATCCTTAATGGGAAGCGCCGCCGCGGGGTGGCTAATGATCGCGCTGGGCCTCGCGGTTATGCTTAACGCATTTCTCTTGCAAAAGGCAAAGCGTACCGCCGCCGGCCTGAAAACGTTTGGCGACATGACTCTACGCGACATGGCTCTTGTGGGCATCGCCCAAGCCCTCTCTGTATTGCCCGGGGTGAGCAGATCAGGAGCTACCACGTCCGCTCTGCTGTTGCTGGGCTATAAGCCAGAGGAGGCTTTCAAGGCGTCGTTTGCCCTAGTCCCAATAGCTGGCCTAGGCGCGGCGGTTTTGTCGTATCTGACTGAAAAGGGCGCGGTCGCCACGCCGGAGGCCGCATTAGCCATGGCGGTCGGAGTAGTGGTAAGCCTGGCAACGATCAGCGCCTTGTTGAGATTTGCCAAGAGCGGCCGCGCCGCCTTGGTGAACGTCGTGGTGGGGGCATTGGCGGTGGCTGGGGGCATTGTCAGGCTGTCGGCGCCCGGATAGCCCCCACGTAGCGTCTCGCGCCGTATACTAACAAGGCCTCCAGCGGTATTTGCAACCACTTAACGATTATCTGGCCTAGGATAACCTCGGCGCTGGGGCCGAAGGCCAGCGTGATAAAGAGTGCCGTGTCGACGACTTGGGCTACTAGGGAGGAGCTGTACACCCTGGCGAGTATGTGGAGCCTCGGCCACCTAGTCACTATGTAGACGTCTATAGTGGAGGAGGCAAGGTACGCCGTTAGGGAGGCTATTGCGATCCTCGCCGAGGGGGCTATGACGCTGTCCACTACGGCCGCCCTCTCGGCAAACCATGCGGGTGGCGGTAGTTGAGACGCCGACCATGCCGCGAAGGCAACTGCCGCTTGGAAGAAGAATCCAAGCCTGACGGCCCTTATGGCGAACTGCCTCCCGTAGAAGACAGCCATGGCGTCGAGGACTGCGACGTTAGTCATAAAGATCACGGTGCCTGCCGGAGCCACGCCGACACCGTAGTCGACTAGCTTGTTGGCGATGAACTGCGCCGCTGTCAAGGTACCGAAGAAAAGACCTACAAGGACGGTCTCTACTCTCTCTCGCCAGAGCCATAGTAGAAAAAGATAGACGGAATAGAGGACGAGGCCGTAGAGCCATGCCATGAACAGGGCCAGCATACCCCCGCGAGCCGATTCATTTAAAAATATAAAGCCTTTATTTGGCAAACCCGTGGACTTCCTGGCCCAGGTTAAAAAGGCCGTGGAGCTCCGCCTCGCCACCGAGCCGAGTCCCCCCGCGAGGTCGTTGCCTCTTGTCGATTTCTCGAAGGCACTCGGCGAATTTGGAATAATTGCCGAGTACAAGAGAGCGTCGCCGCGGGGGGTTGTACGTCTTGACATGCCGCCGTGGGCCTACTTCGCCATGCTTCAGCCCTATGCGGCCGCGTTTTCGGTACTTACAGAGCCCTACTGGTTTCTTGGCGACTACCGCTTTATCACCATGGCTAAGCCCTTTAAGCCCGTGCTCATGAAAGACTTCGTTATAGACAATAGGCAGATCGACATGGCGTACGGATACGGCGCCGACGCCGTCTTAATAATCTACCGCCTAGTGGGAAGGGAGAAGGCCATGGAGCTCGCGGAGTACGCCCAGCGGCTTGGCTTGACGCCGGTGGTGGAGGTAGACAACCTCCAAGATGCCAAGGAGGCCGCCACGTGGGGAGGCAAGGTCATGTTAGGCATAAACGCCAGGGACTTAGCCACGCTGGAGGTGAGCCTCCAGAAGGCGTTTGAGATCGCTAAGGCGTTGCGGGGTGACGTCGACTTTATAATAGAGAGCGGCATATCGAAGCCGGAGGAGGTGGAGAAGGCATGTATGCTATACGCAAGGGGAGTCCTCGTCGGGACAGCCCTAATGAAAAACCCTGCATTAATAAAGGAACTTAGGCACGCCGCCGAGTCGTGTGTCTCACGGCGGTGAGATGGATAAGCTGAGAGTTGCCCTAGTCTCTCTGCTGGCCGCCGTCGCTGTGACAACTTTGAAAATCGCGGCGTGGACCCAGAGCTTCTCTGTGGCGGTGCTGGCCGATGCGGTGCACTCGGCAGTGGACCTCCTGGCGGTGACGGTAACCTATCTCGCAATCAGAGCGAGTCTAAAACCTCCAGATCAGGAACACCCATACGGCCACCACAAGGCCGAGACTCTGGGCGGGATAGGGGGTTCTCTTGCCGTAATGGCCTCGGCTACTCTTATCGCCTATGAGGCGGTCTCTAAGTTGTTACGCTGGGAGACCTACTTGCCGACTTTGGCGAGTATTTTGGCCATAGTTGCGGCCGTGGCCATTGATTTCAACAGAGTGCGAGTTCTCCGACGATTTAGGGGGGTGTCGAGGGCCCTCGAGGCCGATGCCTTGCACTTTTCCACAGATTTGGCGTCTTCGGCGGCCATATTGGCAGTGCTGGCCATGGGCGCGTGGGCCTCGGCCTACTATCCCGAGCTCTTTGCGCAGTGGGGCCCGGCGGTGGATGTGGCAATCGCAACGGTTATAACGATATACTTTGTCAAGCTCAGCTTAGCCCTATTAAAGACCTCTGTAGTGGAGCTTCTGGACTACGCCCCGCCGGACGTGGTGGCGAGAGCAAAGGCTAAGGCAGGGGGTGTAAATGGCGTTAAATCGGTAAAGTCGATAAAGGTGAGGAAATCGGGGAGCATATACCACGCCGAAGTCACAATTACAGTAGATGAAAACCTAACGGTTAAGGAGGCGCACGAAATAGCTGACGGCGTGGAAAAAGCGCTCAAACAAGAGCTTGGCGGCGAAGTTACTGTACACGTTGAGCCGCACCAGCACGCAGAGAGGAAAAGCCAGAAAACCGCCGATACTAAGAAAGGCCAGTAGCTAGTCGCAAGTCTGGCCACCGGGAGTAGTGTAAATTATTTAATATCAACTTCGACGGGGGGCGTGGACGCGGCGATATGGTTTATTCTCAGCTGGCTGGCGCTCGTAGGTGTGTTATACATTTTCAAAAAAGATGCGGTGAAGTACTTCGTAGCAATATACTGGAAAAGCGAGAAACTTACGAAGTACGTGGTATTGTTTACAGATAAGCTGAGGTTCATTCCGTTGAAGGTATACCTCGTCTCGGTATTGGTGCTGTTTGCGTTGCCTATGTTTCTAGCTATGCCTTTTATAAGGCCTGACGGACAGCTGAGCTCTCTGCCAGGTTTCCTCTACATCTTGGTAGGTGGCACGGTAAACGCCTTGAGAATGCTTTTAGGCGGGGCGCCAGTACAAGAGGCCGCCGCAGGCTCGGCAGGCGTCACGCCGATTGTGCCGGGCCTTACCCTTCCGTGGGATCAACTTCCCTACCTCGCTGTGGCTATTGCCGTGGCCGTAGTACTGCACGAGCTGATGCACGGCTACGCCGCGCTGAGATACGGAATACCGGTGAAATCAGTGGGCGTCTTCTCCCTATTCTACATACTAAGCGGCGCCTTTGTAGAGCCTGACGAAGACCAGTTCAAAAAAGCGAGTACCGAGGCCAAAGCCGCGGTGCTGGCCAGCGGCGTTGCCGCAAACGTCGTGATAGCCATCATCGCAATGTTAATAGGAGTTTTTGGTGCCTGGGCTGGACTTGGCGGCGCCGTGTTTGGCGCATCAGCTTACGGCATACATCCCGGCGACAGAGTGGTAGAAATCCGGGGTTGCGGCTTTGTGGAGAGGGTCTACACGCCAGATGATTTTGTGACGAAGATCAACGTGTTAGCGGGACTTGGTCCCCTGCTGGGGATTAACAAAACTATTAGTTGCAAGCCCGGCGACAAAGTGACTCTGGTTGCCTATTCTTGGCTTCACAGGTACGAGGTGCAGGTAGACTACTCGAATTTCACAACACCTTCACAGCTGAGGTGGCTCTACACCGATGGCTCTCTCTACCTAGGCGGGGTAAGGCCTGGCGACGTTATTAAGAGAGTGGAGGGTTGCGGGGTGGCCAGAGACATCACAAGTAGCGGGGACTTCCTCGCCTTTATACTGGAGTCGAGAAGAATCTGCAAAGCAGGCGATGCGGTAAAGGTATATGTTGAGAGAAACGGCACAATCCACGTCTTTAATGTCACGCTTGTGGAAAAAGACGGGCGGTTGTTTTACGGCATCGGACCAACCAGCTTCCCATTACTGGGATATGACTATGGGCCCGTGAAGAGGGAACAGCTTTACAACACAGATTTTACAAAACTAATTTTCTGGCTCCTCGTGGTGAACTACGGCCTGGCAGCTATAAACGCCTTGCCAATCTATCCACTTGACGGGGGGCAACTTCTCGCGGCTGTGGCACAGCGGAAGCTCGGCGAAAAGAAAGGCACCGCGGTAGTCAACGCAGTGACTTGGATCCTCGCCGCGATGCTGATCTTCAACATCGCCCTGGGGCTAATAGGCGAGCAGTACAGAGTCCTAGAAGCGATAAGATGACGAGGCAACTCTTAATCTTAGTGATAATAGCCGCGGCGTCTGTTTTCTTGGCATTTCTGCCGGTTGAGTACTTCGTCTCAGACGCCTTCAGACCACCTCCCAACAAAGTGCTCACCCCCGAGGGCGTAGCCACAGTGGCATACACGCCGATATGGTTATACTTCTGGCGCATTGAGGTAGTTTACATAACGCTCCTCTTCGCGGCGATTGTAGCTACGTTTTTCGTAAAGCCGAATCAGAGGACCCGGTGGACGTTGGCCATGCTGTCTATCGCGGCGGCGTTTTTCCACTACTTGGCGTTGTTATTCACCTCATCTCCCCCAGGATATGGAATATCACTATACCCACTCGTGTATACGATAAGCATAAAAAACGTCACGCAGTACTACCTAGACATTGGGCAGATCTTGATGATCTATGCCGTGTACAACGTTTATATGGCCAAGCGGCTATCTTAAAAACTTCTCCTCCAGCGACTTCACGTACTCCACGGACTCCTTCACCGAAACGAAATGCCTCCTCACCTCTTCTATCTCCTCTCTGCCCACAGACCCCTTGCCGCGTTCTTTTGCGACTATATAAGCCGGCGTCAACAACTGGAGGGCGTACCTCAGCGAGTGGTCTACGCCTATTGATGTGAGGAGATCAAGGGCCTCTTTGGTCAGCGGTACCTTCTGCTCATTCGCCTTTATGGAGATAATCTCGCGTATCTCCTCAGCCGTATAGGGCCGAGTACGAATAATGACGAGTCTATCCAGCATGTCCTGGGGGATTCCGTGCGGCGCCTCTATGTCAGTACCCCTAATCCTTGCAATCCCCCTATTGGTGGCCATAATTATGATGGGGGCAAACTCCGTCTCCATAGCCCTCATTAAGAATGAGAAGCTCTCTATATCGAGGAGGTGGACGTCGTCGATGAACAACACTCCTGGCACCAGCTCCGCCTTGCCTTCCTCTAGTACTTTCTTGACTATTTCGTCGCTCTGCCTCCTAATCTCTTCTGGGATCTCCTTTACCTCCTCGGCAAAGCCGAACAGCATGGCCGAGATCAGCCCCCTCTGCCTGGCCAGGGACATGTCCACATCGTGAAGCGTGTAGAACCTGACTATCTCCTTCTCCTTGTAGACGGGCCCCTTGGGGAGCTCGATCCTCCTCCTACCCACGTCGTATTGCTCGCCGCCCTCGCCTCTGCCCACCAGCGACACAGCGCCTGTCTCCTCGTCTATCATAATCACGTCCCCCTCCTCCACGCCGAGCTCAATTAGCTGTTGCGCAATCTCAGCCGGCACCCTCAGCGTCTTCTCCTCGTCCCGAGTCCTCAGCTTGATGGTGGCCCCCAACACCCTCTGCAGGTATGGGTTGTAGGGGTGGCGCCCATATCTAATATCAATAGACCTCAGCTCTCCCTCATATACCTTCCTCCACTCCCTAATCCTAATCCCTATGGCCCTCCTCAGAGCCCTCATCAAAAACTCCGACTTCTTCACCTCAAGCGAGTATATCTCGCCGCCGGAGATCGCCACAAAGGGCGTCTCCGGGCCCAGCTCCCGGGCTATTCCCAAAGCCAGCGCCGTCTTCCCCGTGCCCGGGGGGCCGACGATAAGTACACCCCTCCCTGCGAACTTTCCCTCCTTAATCATCTGGACAATTATGTAAGCGGCCTCCCGCGCCTCGGTCTGCCCCACAAAGCCGTCAGCCACAAATTGGACTTTCCCATCTCTAACTCCCAGCCCCTTAATGTGGCTGTGGGCCGCAAACCTCTCCAGGGAGGTCTTTACCTCTTCAATTTTAATAGAAGACATAAGGCGCTCCTATTATCCCGTTTAAAAACTTTATAACGGCCTTACTACACTTACTTCGTGAAAAGCAGGGAGGTGGCTTATTTACAGATGCTCGCCTTGCTCAGCCTATCAAAAACGCCAAGAGGCAGGAAAAACTTAGCCGAAGAGTTGAGGATAGGCGAAGGCATTGTGAGGACGTTGCTGGAAGGCGCACGTGATCTGGGCCACGTAGCCGTAATGAGGGGCGGGGTGGTGGCTACTGAGCAGGGATTCTCCTTTCTAAAAGAGGCGCTAAATCTCTGCGGCGTCGCCGAGATATTCGCTGTTGAGGAGGCGAAGAGGCTGTTATGCGGAAGGCGTTGCATGGCCTACGTTTTGCAAGAGGAAGTAAAAGACCCGTTGAAGACAAGAGACTCGCTGGTGCGGCTCGGAGCATGCGGCGCATTGATACTAGAAAAGAGAGGAGACCGGTTTTTCCTCCCTCCGCTGGGGGAGAGCCTAGAATCGTACGACACAGCCCTTGCAAGTTTACTTAAGGCAAAGGTGGCGGGGGACTTTTCTGTAATTATCTCGTGCGGCGAAAATTACGCCGACGCCTTCGCTTACATAGCTCTGAAGTGCCCCCAGAAGCTAAGCTTATAAAACTACGCCGTGGTATCACGGCGTGATGAAGAGAACCCGAAGGATGTGTGACTGGCGGCATCCTATCTGACTCGTTGGCTAAAAAATTTACATGAATTATCAAAGACAAGAGACATTTTAGGGTGTTACGACATACTTCTATGAGTGAACAAACTGTACAAATTAGGACATCGGGAAAAGTTTTGCAATCGCCATGCGGCCCCATTGTACACGGCCTTGAGGATGTACTAATAAAAAACACCACAATCAGCGACATAGACGGGGAGAAGGGCATCTTGTGGTACAGGGGGTATAGAATAGAGGACTTGGCTAAGTTCTCAAACTACGAAGAGGTCTCGTTCTTAGTCCTATACGGCAAGTTGCCCACTAGGTCCGAGTTGAAAGAGTATGAGAGAAGACTAAAATCTTCGAGGGACTTGCACCCAGCCACAGTGGAGGTAATAAGGGCGTTGGCGAAGGCGCACCCAATGTTCGCTCTCGAAGCCGCTGTCGCGGCTGAGGGGGCCTACGACGAAGATAACCAGAAGCTGATCGAGGCGTTGAGAGTGGGGAGGTACAAGGCAGAGGAGAAGGAGTTGGCCTACAGAATTGCGGAGAAACTCATAGCCAAGTTGCCGACTATTGTGGCATATCACTACCGGTTTTCCAAGGGTCTGGAGCTGGTGAGGCCTCGGGACGACTTATCACACGCCGCTAACTTCCTCTACATGATGTTCGGCAAAGAGCCAGACCCCCTGGCGGCCAGGGGCATCGATCTATACTTAATCCTACACGCAGACCACGAGGTACCTGCCAGCACCTTCACCGCCCACGTGGTGGCCTCTACGCTAAGCGATCTGTACTCCTCTGTGGTTGCCGCAATCGCGGCGCTTAAGGGCCCGCTCCACGGCGGGGCCAACGAGATGGCTGTGAGGAACTACCTAGAAATCGGAGATCCCTCCAAGGCAAAAGAACTGGTGGAAGCGGCTACTAAGCCAGGCGGCCCTAAGCTAATGGGTGTGGGACATAGAGTCTACAAGGCGTACGATCCCAGGGCCAGGATCTTTAAGGAGTTTTCCAGAGACTACGTGGCCAAGTTCGGAGATCCGAAGAACCTATTCGCCGTAGCCAGCGCCATAGAGCACGAGGTGCTGAATAACCCGTACTTCCAGCAGAGGAAGCTGTACCCGAACGTCGACTTCTGGTCCGGCATCGCGTTCTACTACATGGGCGTGCCCTACGAGTACTTCACCCCCATATTCGCAGTATCGAGAGTAGTGGGCTGGGTGGCGCACATCCTCGAATATTGGGAGAACAATAGGATATTCAGACCGCGTGCGTGCTACGCAGGTCCACACGACCTACAGTACATACCAATTGACCAAAGATAATTAAAAACAAAAATTTTATTCAATTATTTTCTCCCTCATCAAGATTTCAAGAGTCTTTATGCTTTTTGATATTATACTCCTCGCAATCTCAAGCTCCTCGTTGTAAGATCTCGGGATCCTCGCCACTCTTTGTGAAGAGGCCATCGCCGCGACGGCTGCCGCCTCTCTTACATAAACTTCCCACTCTGTCATCTTTGGCACTATATACTCTTCGTGGATTCCTTTTTCCTCGGCGAATTTCGCCACCTCTTCTGCCGCGGCTATGAGCATTTCATCAGTTATGGTAGTAGCTCTGACGTCTAGGGCGCCTCTGAACACGGCGGGGAATATCAACGAGTTGTTTATCTGGTTGGGGAAGTCACTCCTCCCAGTAGCCACAATCTTGGCCCCAGCCTCCTTTGCCTCCCAGGGCCAGATCTCGGGGACGGGGTTGGCCAAGGCAAATACGATGGCGTCTTTGTTCATTGATGCTACCCACTCCTTCTTTATGACGCCGGGACCCGGCCTTGACGCTCCAATAACTACATCTGCGCCTTTCATAGCTTCGGGAATGCCGCCTTTACGCCGCTCTGCGTTGGTCTCAATGGCGTATTTATACTTCCACGGGTTTTCGAGCATCATTTTGTCTATGTCGTCGCGCTCGGGGTGGAGAATCCCCTTGCTGTCTACCAAGATGAGGTTTCCCGGCTTAGCGCCGTATTTGATAAGGATGCGGGCAGTGTATATATTCGAGGCGCCTGCGCCTATAAGGGCGATCACGACATCGCTGAACTTCTTACCCACGAGCTTAAGCGCGTTTATAAGTCCCGCGAGCGTTGCGGTGGCTGTGCCTTGCTGATCGTCGTGCCACACCGGGATTTTCAACTCTTCTCGCAACTTGTCTAGCAGGTAGAAGCACTTGGGGGACTCTATATCTTCGAGGTTTATACCTCCCAGCGCCGGTTCGAGGGCCTTTGCTACAAATATGAACTCCTCAGGCGTCCGCACCCTAATAGGAATGGGAATAGCGTCTACTCCTCCTAAGTACTTGAAAATAAGTGCTTTGCCTTCCATTACAGGATACGCCGCCTCTGGGCCTATGTTGCCTAGACCTAGGACTCTTGTGCCGTCTGTCAATACGCCAATAATATTCCACCTAGAGGTAAGCTCAAACGCCATTTCTGGGTTTTTGTGAATCTGGCGCGACACCTCAGCTATACCAGGTGTGTAGTATATTGCGAAATCTTCTATAGACCTAACCGGCACCTTTGGTATTACAGAGATTTTGCCGCCGTATCTCCGGTGCGTCTCAACCGAGAGTTGGTACCATTTTTCTGTCACAATAAGAGCAAAGGATATATAATTAAATATTACGTCGAGAGGTGGTTAGGAGAGAGAGCAACAAGCAATTGCATATCGTGATGTACAGATCGAAATTAGTACAAAATAGATGTCTCATTGTCATAAAGAATTTAAAAAATGATAAAAATGTGTTTAAGGTAATTCCATGCAGTAAAATTAAAATCTATTTAGCTAATCTATTACGACAAAAAAACTTTATAAAAATAAAGTTATTAAGCCTTGAAGGCAACTATGTAAAAATAAACACAGCAATAAAGGGATCTGGGTGGCTGTATTTTCCAACTCACAAAAAGGCTGTGGGGGTTGTGTTCTACGGTAGGCAAGGGGTAGTGGCTTCGCCGGCCCTACCCTCCCGAGAGGCGTATTATATCCCCCTTCAATCGCCTATCCTAAGCCTAATAGACGTGCAAGTGATCGATTTCTACTAAGTCAGATACACGGCCCCGCTCATCCGCTCGCTCCGGAAACCTCTGCATCACCATGTTGCTACCACATCGGAAATTTAATTTTTCACGTCTGTTGCCTGGGCGCCTTAGTGGCGGCAACGTCCATAAAGTGGACGGTAGTTCTGGTCCGAGAGCGCGTAATGAATATACGGCGTATAGCACTATCAGGAATTGACCTGTGAGAGGCGTGGCTAGAATTTATGCAGTGGTTTGGCCTATAGGCGAGGTCGTTTTTCATCCTACACTTAAAGTATATAAAAGCGGGGTGTATAGCCTCTGTGCCTTTCAGACTAGTAGAGGCAGAGGACTACGTCCGTATCCCACCAAGCGAGTTTGGAAAACCCCTCGAGGAGACTGCCTTGTTGCAACTTAAAAACAGGTACGAGGGAAGAGTGCTGAGGGAGGTGGGCTATGTTGTGGCTGTATTAAACACAAAGGTAAGCAGAGAAGGCAAGATAGTATTCGGCGACGGTGGGACGTACCACAAGGCTGTATTCACAATGTTGGCCTTCATGCCGCTAGATGGCGAGATTGTAGAAGGCGTCGTGGAGAACGTCAGGGAGATGGGGATGCTTGTTAGGATAGGGCCTGTGCTGGGCTTTATCAACAAGATACACGTTATGGACGAGCCCAACATCTTCTTCGACGCAAGCACCAAGAGCTACATAGGAGAGAGGACAAAGAGGAAGGTTACCGTAGGCGATATAGTGAGGGCTAGAATTACCGGAGTCAGCTTCACGACGCCCCGTGAGGGGACGGAGCTACTGCTAAGAGTAACCCTCACCATGAGGATGCCAGGTCTAGGCAAGCTTGAGTGGATAAAGGAGAGGAAGCCCGCCGCCAAGAAGGCATGAGTACGAAGAGACGCACCCTATCAGGATACAAGGCTTGCCGCCGCTGTAAGCTAGTGGTGCCAGAGGACGCGAAGCAGTGTCCCAATTGTGGGTCAGAGGAGTTCGCCCTGAAGTGGCGCGGGATGATAGCCGTAATCGATCCGGCAAAGTCCTGTATTGCCAAGAGACTGGGGCTCGATAAGCCTGGCATTTACGCCCTCGAGCTTGTTGAGGAGTAGCACCTCAGCACCCTCTCGGCTATTGAAAATACGTACTTCCGGTAGTTTTCTAGTTCTTTTAACAAAACGTCGTACTCAATAGGCTCCCCATAGAACTCCTCGCCAAGGATCTCCCTCGCAATTGCCCTAAGCGAGCCGCGTGTCAATTTATTGTACAGCTCCAACACGCGCCGAACTCTCGACTCGAACACGTAGTAGTTGTTTACTAGCTCGGCGGCTTCCCTTGGCTCTATGAACCCCCCACACTCATATGCCGCGAGTAGCATCTCTATTGCGGTGGCAGTTTGTCCTCCTACCGCCTTTCTAAAAGACCTACTTTTTAACTTCTCGCGTAGAAGTAATACTGCCTCGTGGAGGTCCACGGGGTTCTGAGATAAGCTTTATAAATAACTAACCATGTCACGGGGTGCTTTCGGCCAAAATTTTGGAGCGCTCCGGCTATCTGAGGAAGCAATGTCCGCTGTGTAAGTCTTACTTCTGGACTTTAAGACACGACCAGGTCTATTGTGGCGACCAGCCCTGTGTGCCTTACGGCTTCATAGGCAGTCCTCCTGTCAAGGTGGCCGTGGATTCCCTAACTGAGTTGAGGGAGAGGTTTTTGAGATTTTTCGAGCGGCGGGGCCACGCGAGGATAAAGCGATACCCAGTAGTGGCGAGGTGGCGCGACGATGTCTACCTCGTTGGCGCGTCTATATACGACTTCCAGCCCTGGGTTACAAGCGGCGCCGTGCCCCCGCCGGCGAACCCCCTCGTCATATCTCAGCCGTCGATTAGGCTAACCGACGTGGATAAGGTGGGGAGGAGCGGCCGCCACCTCACCGGCTTCGAGATGATGGCGCATCACGCCTTTAACTACCCGGACAAGTACGTTTACTGGATCGACGAAACTACGGAGTACGCCTACGAGTTCTTCACCAAGGAGCTGGGGATAACGCCGGAGGAGATAACCTTTAAGGAGTCTATGTGGGAGGGCGGGGGCAACGCCGGCGAGTGCTATGAGGTGCTTGTCAGGGGGCTGGAGGTGGCGACGCTGGTGTTTATGCACTACGAAACAAAAGAGGGGAAGTACGTGGAGCTTCCGCTGAAGATCGTGGATACGGGCTACGGCCTTGAGCGTATCTACTGGCTTTTGAAAGGCACCCCGACGATCTACGACGCTGTTTTTGGGCCGTTTCTGGACAGGGCCCGGCAGAAGCTGGGGGTGCCTGAGCCGCCTGCCGAGGTGATGGGCAAGGCTTCGATATACTTCGGCCAGATGGATCCCGAGGTGATCGGCTTGGAGAAGGCGTACGACCTCATAGCGGAGAAAATCGGAGTCGATGGGAAGTGGCTGAGGGAGGTGTTTAGGCCCCAGGAGGCTTTATACGTCCTCGCCGATCACAGCCGCACTGTGTCGTGGATGATCGCCGATGGAGTGATTCCCTCCAACAGCGGGGCGGGCTACCTCGCCAGGCTTCTCATCCGGCGCATATTGAAGAACTTGAAGCTCGCCGGCATAGAGGCGCCGCTGGTAGAGCTTATTGATATGCACCTAAAAGAGCTTAAAGTAGACTACCCTGAGGTTTGGGCCGCGCGCGACTTGATACTGGAGCTTGTTGATCTAGAGGAGAGGAAGTACAAGGAGATACTTAAGTCAGCCCCCACAGTTGTGAAGAAGGCCTTAGACGAGGCTAGGAGGAGAGGCGCCGCCTCCCTGTCGCCCGATGACCTAGTCGCCCTATACGACAGCTTCGGCCTCCCGCCTGAGATCGTTGCGGACGTCGCCAAGACGCAGGGTGTCGAGGTGAAGGTGCCCGACGACTTCTACTCTAGGCTTGCCGCGAGACATGCCAAGAAGGAGAAACAGCCGGAGTCCACCCTAGTGGAGATGGCCAAGGTGATAGATCTGCCTAGGACGAGGGAGCTTTTCTACGAAGATCCGTATATGCGTAGCTTCAAGGCAAAGGTGCTTAGGGTGGTGGACGGGAAATATGTTGTTCTCGACCAAACCGCCTTCTACGCAGAGGGGGGCGGCCAGCCGGGGGATGTGGGCGTGTTGAAGTACAGCGGCGGCGCGGCGAAGGTGGTGGACGTACAGCGGGTTGGCCACATAATTGTCCACGTGGTGGAGGGTCAGCCGCCTCCCGAGGGGGTCGAGGTGGTGGGCGAAATCGACTGGGAGAGGAGGTACGCCCTTATGAAAATGCACACGGGGACGCATGTCTTGATCCAGAGTATTAGGCGCGTCCTCGGGCCTCACATATGGCAGGCAGGGGCGCAGAAGGACATCCCCTCCAGCCGCCTAGACGTAACCCACTATAAGTTACCCACCCCCGAGGAGGTCGCCGAGATTGAGAGGCTTGCCAACTCGGCCGTCCAGGCCAACTTGCCGGTGTACGTTAAGATTATGCCCCGGAACGAGGCGGAGGCGAAGTACGGCTTCATTCTGTACCAAGGCGGTGTCGTGCCTGCTAGGGAGATAAGGGTGGTGCAAATTGGGCCCGACTCCGACCCGTACGATGTGCAGGCGTGCGGGGGGACGCACCTAAAGTCGACGGGGGAGATCGGCATTATAAAAATACAGAAGGTGGAGCGCATAGCCGACGGGGTGGTGCGGTTTATCTTCACCACGGGCCTACATGCCCTGTCCTACATCCAGGAGCTTGAAAGACAACTGGGGCAAGCGGCCCAGGTGGCCGGGGGAAGTAGAGACAACGTGGTAGAGGCGGTGAAGAGGTTGGCGTCAAGGGCTGAGGAGGCGGAGAGAAAGTGGCGGCACTACGCAGAGCTCTACGCCAAGCAAATGGCGCAGAGTCTCAAGGCCGAGCAGGTTGGGCGGTACAAACTGGCCGTGGTGGAGCTCGACGACGAGGACTTAGCCAAGAAGGTGGCGGAGGAGGCCACTGGTAGGGATAAGGACCTCGTCTTGGTGGTGATGGGAGGCAACAAATTATCTATATTTACAGGTGGCGCGGACGTGGCACCGATAGTCAAGTCTCTCCGCGAAGTTGGCTTTAGAGGAGGCGGGTCGCGGACATTTGCCCAGGGCGTGTACAGCGGCGACGTGAAGACATTAATAGACGCCTTGAGGAGGGCCTTGTCATGATTCCCACAAGTCCTAAGGATCTAGAGAGGCTACTGAAGCGAATGGGCATTAAGGTGGAGGAGGTAGACGCCGCCTACGTAGAGATAAGGCTGAGAAACGGCGAGGTTTTACGTATTAACAACCCCACCGTGGCTCTTATGAGGATGCCTAATAAGGTGTTGGCGTTCCAGATACAGACTTCAGAGAGCTCAGTGCAGAAAATCGCGCCGGCCCCCCAGCCTCAGCCAGCGTCGGAGTACGTGCCAAGCGAGGAGGACATCGCGCTTGTCGCCGAACAGACTGGCGCGCCGAGGGAGGAGGTGGTGAAAGCTCTCATAGAGGCCAAAGGCGACCTGGTGCAAGCCGCCATGAAGCTGATGTCAAAAAAACAGTCAAATTTATAATACTCACCCATTGAAGGGACATGCCAGTAAGGCCGGCGAGGTGCTACAGGAGGATTAAGGGGCCCCCTTACACTAGGGAGGAGTACATACACGGAGCGCCGATGATCCAGATACCTAAGTTCGACATGGGCACCACAAGCGCCGCGGCGAGGGCCACCTTCCCCATGGTAGCCAAGCTCATCGTAGAGGAGCGAGGCCAAATAAGAATGCAGGCCTTAGAGGCGGCTAGACAGATGGCGTCTAAGTACCTCACCAAATACGTCGGAGACGCAAACTACTACCTCAGACTCAACGTAATCCCCCACCACGTGTTGCGCGAAAACAGAATGCTTGCCATGGCGGGCGCAGACCGTCTCCAAGAGGGGATGAGGCTGGCCTTCGGCTCCCCGGCTGGCAGAGCCGCCAGAGTGGAGCCGGGCCAGATACTCTTCTACGCCGAGTTCAAGCCAGAGCACCTTGCCCACATAAAAGAGGCGTTTAGGCGAGCCGCTTCAAAACTACCGTTGCCCACGAGAATCGTGATAGAGCCAAAGGGCGATGGAGACGGCAAAACAGCTACACAAGGATAGGATCGAAGCCGCCCTCATCCTCCTAGAGAGGGTTCTCAACGGGTTCATAACCTCCCGCTCCGCCCTAGTGGCTGAGTTGCAGGAGATATACAAATCAAAAAGGATAGAGCCTTTCCGCGGCCTTTCCAAAGAAGGAGTCTACGACAAGGAGGTCGCAACGGTCTACCTTGTCGGCGTTTACGGAACTGGGATATTAGCCCCAGGAGACTTCGACAATGTTTTCTACATAGAAAACAGAAGCCTAGAGGCCGTCGAGATTATCCGCAACGTAGGCGAAGTTGTCACCCAGGAAACAGCGGAGTCCCTAAGGCGGAAGACGGACGAGATAAAAGGCAAGTCAGAAGAAGACAAGGTTTTCAGAGTGCTAAGGCTGGTCTTTACAGGGACAATACTCGGCTACTACCCAGAGATGCTCCTAGTAAAGGCGATCAAGACATACGAAGTAGTCTACCCAAGCCTCGCCGAGCGGCTCGTGAACTACGCCGCGTTCTACAGCGCGTATAAAATAGCAGAGGAGATAGCGCTGGGGAAAATAAGGAGCGCCGACAGTTTAAAAATCCTGAAATACACCTACTGCCTCAAGATGGGCTTCCAGCAGTGCAAACCCAGCGACCGCCTAATAGCGGAGGTCGCCCACCACATATACAAAGTCGACAAATCAACACTCTCGAAGCTATTCGCAAAGGGCGCCCTGCCTAAACTAGGCTAGGGGGCGCAGTACTTTGCCACAAACTTTTTCACCGCATCAGCAACGGCGGCCACGTGGTCCTCTCTCTGTGGGCTATGCGCCATGCCCTCTATCTCAACGACCTCGAGGGGGAAGTTAAAGCGGTCTGACAGCCCGGCGAGGATGTCGACGTGGGTCCTGGGCACGACCCGATCCTCGGAGCCTCTTATGTAGAGCACAGGCGGCATCCCGTTGCCAATAAAGCGGGAGGGTGACGTCTGCTCCAGCTTATTTCCAAGGGAGGCGAGTTGGTTAGCCAACTTTTTCAGGTAAGGATCCTCCGACTGAAGCAGGTACTGCAGTTGTAACCTCCTATCGACGGGGGAAGCCACCGCAATTACACATTTAACACTGCCGGGGTTCCGGGCCGCCAGTAGGAGCGCCACTGTGCCCCCCATGCTGTGGCCCGCCACCACGTCCGCAGGTAGCTCCTTCAGCCCCTCCTCGTAGCCGTCATCCACATCTCTAATAAACGGCATCACGACGTTGAACCCCGCCTCGCGGAGCGGGGCTATAAGCCAGCCGATGTTTTCCGGGGAGCTTCTGTATCCGTGGAAAGCAACCGCCTTACCCATGGCGCGTACTGTGAAGAGCTTTAAAAATTTAGACAACGGCAGAAATATTTAATACATGATGTGTAGCCAGGCACATGCGTCTCGAAGTAAAGATCAGCGGACTGCCGCGGGACAAAAAGAACATCCTCGTGATGGCTTGCCCCGAGCCCTCGCTGGCAGGTGTCATAGCAGTTGAGTATCTAATAGATGCGCTTAAGATGGAGGAGATAGGGGCAATTAAAATCACGGAGATGCCTCCAGTAATCGCCGTCGTCAACGGCGCGGCGAAACTGCCTCACAGACTGTTCTACTCGAAAGAGGCGGGCATCCTTGCCATTAGGCAACACGTTCCCATACCGCCGCAGATCTACGCTGAGTTCATCCACAAGGTCCTAGATTGGGCCGAGGAAAACAAGGTAAAACTCGTGGTCTGCCTATCGGCCATGCCAGCTGCCGGCGAGAAGGAAAGTGAAAACGTCTACTTCGTCACGGAGGAGGGCCTAGTGGAGAAGTTTAAGCAGTACGGCTTCGAGCCTATAAAAGAGGCCACCGTGACCGGACTCGAGGGGGCATACCTAGACGCAGTGCTCGGCAGGAGCATAGACGGCGCACTCATAATCGCCGAGTCTAAGCTACTCACCGCCATAAAGAGGCTGGTAGACAGCGGCAAAATCGCCACCCACCGCGACGTGATGCTTATACTCAACGACCTTGTCGGGCGGGTCGGCCCTGACGTAGGCGCCGCGTTGAAGCTAATAAACGCTGTGGCTAAGCTCGCAGATATCCAAATAGACACGGCAAAGTTGCAAGAGCACGCAACTAGGTATGCCTTCCTCATCGAGAAGAACATAGAGGCCATCTTAAAGCCGGCGGAGGCCATGGCGCCGGCGAGGCGCGAGGTGCCGCTGGTGTTCTAATTTTTCTTAGACCCATTGGAGAGGCCTCGCCAGCTGTCCCCGGGTGGTTGGGCCGTTTTCCTCGTTTAGAAGAGGACTCATGCACCCAATGGAAGTCCTTAGAAAGGTCGGCGTGCCAGAATTTGCCGCCGATCCAAACGCCCCTCAGGACGGCATCTCCGCACAGCGAGCGGCGGGGCGAGGACATTTTTTAACGCATCTGCTAGGCTGCAGTGACCACTCGCCTAGCGCCTTCGCGCATCACCTGAGCAGTTCCTAGCCGACGCCTTTGACCGGGGTTTTGGGAAGGGCGCCGCTAGTATTTAAAAAAGACCAAGATCTTTACGTGGAGAACATAATGGCAGAGGCCAGGAAGAGGGGAATAGACGTGGAATATGTCATCATTTCAGCCCTATCAAAGGCCATGGGGGCAGACCCGGCTGAAGAGGCAAAGGCCCATTTAGAGTTGGCAATGCGGTATTTAGAAGAGGCGGAGAAATTAGAGGATCCCGTACAGGCCTCTGAAAAGGCATATAAGGCCTTTGAGGAGGCGGTTAAGGCCGCCGCGATTTATCTGGGTCTCGAAGAGGCGAGGCTAGCAGAACGAGAGGGTCGGTGGAGGGCCGCTACTTTTTTCTCCGCCATTAGGAAGTTGGAGAAGAAATTCGGCATAGAATTTCGCCTAGCCGCACGGGAGGCTTGGTTTCTACACGTAGAAGGGTTTCACGAGGGGAGACTAAGTCTTGAAGAGGTGAAAGAGAGTTTGACATATGTGAGGCGCGGGATCAACCTCGTGGCCGCAGCGGTGCGCTGAGCCACCTAGACGGCATAATGTTTTATTATGGGGCAAAGCAATTGGGTTGCGCCTAGTTGAAAGGCAAAGAGAGGCAATACTTAGATGTTGACTCTTGACAGACTTCTAGTCATGGCCCGGTATAATGAATATATCGCTAAGGGGGCACATCTCAAGGGTGCTCCTGGGCCTATGCGTGAGGCTTTAGATTATGGCCCAGTCTCACAAACTGACCTAGGCCGCAAAGCTACCTCGCCAGTTCCGCTAATTGTTCCGCCTCTTCAAGCCCGCAGAGGCCGTGGCGGCGAAGGGGCCAGAGGTGCCGCTGGTGTTCTAAAAATTTTAAAAACAGCCAAAGCTAGACGCCTATGCCCAGCTGGAAGGAGCTGGTGCTCGTAAAACAGCACCCAATGCAGAGGATCTTCATCGAGAAGGTCGTCGTGAACATCGGAGTTGGGACCGGCGGCGAGAGGCTAGAAAAGGCGGCTGAACTGTTAAAAGAACTAACGGGGGCAGAGCCCTCTAGGAGGAGGGCGAAGCGGTCGATTAAGGACTTCGGCATTAGGAAGGGGGAGCCGATAGGCGTGATGGTCACGCTGAGGAGAGACCAGGCAGTCAACTTCTTAATGAGGGCGTTGCAGGCGGTGAACAACCGCGTAAAGAGGACCAGCTTCGACGACAGGGGGAACGTCTGCTTCGGCATCAAGGAGCACATCCTCCTACCCGGCGTCAAGTACGACCCAGCTGTTGGAATATGGGGCATGGACGTCTGCGTGAAGCTAGCAAAGCCGGGGCTCAGGGTGCAACTGAGGAGAAGGAGGAGGAGCAAGGTGGGCAAAAAACAGCTCGTCACCAAGGAGGAGGCAATAGAATTCTTCCAGAAGGTCCTAGGCGTACAGGTAGACTAGTACAATCTCCGGCGCCCCCGTAGCGGAAGTTCAGGGTAAAACCCTACTATCACCACTAGCGCCGAGTTCTAGATTTCCCTGAAGAGGGGCGCAAACCTGCTAGCCTCGTTGAAGAGCCGACAAGGAAGAGCCACTAGGTCTCGTCTGAGGTTTAAACAACGTCGTGTCTCCGCCGCGGACCACTTGCCAGCCCTGCTACTCGTTGCTACAGCGCCCGCCTGTCTCGGAGAAGAGTTTTTAATCCGGTCTTCTCGCCGTATTATGCTGGTGGTCGCCATTTCTGACACCCACGACAACGTCGCGGCTATTAGGCGGGTTGGGGAGGAGGTAAGGCGCAGGGGGATTCGGCTGGTTCTGCACGCCGGCGACTGGGTGTCGCCCTTCGCCGCGAGGTTTTTGAGAGAGGCGGTGGGCGAGGGGGTGAGGATAGTCGGCGTATGGGGCAACAACGAGGGGGAGAGACCCTATTTTGTAGAAACGGCGCGGAAATACGGCGTTGAAATCGCCGGCGAAGCCGCGGAGCTGGAGGTCGGCGGCAAGAAAATAGCGGTGTACCACGGCACATCGCCCGTGTTGCTGAGGGCGCTGGCCGAGTCAGGCCTATACGACGTGGTGGTGTACGGCCACACCCACCAAGCCTCGCTGGAGAGGAGGGGGAAGACGCTGGTGGTGAACCCAGGCGAGCTGTGCGGTTGCCTAACCGGCAGGTCTAGCTACGCCCTGATAGACCTGGAGAAGCTGGAGACTGACTTGGTGTTGCTCTAGCCGCCGAGGGGCATGATGGAAATGTCGTAGGGCGCTAGATACGGCTTGTACCTCTCGGCCTCTACCCGCCACCTGGCGAGGGCGACG
>FPIC01036883.1_pt1 | contig 32651 bp, 29 predicted proteins | sample 1504481 | NCBI WGS metagenome assembly FPIC01 (sample SAMEA4475357, study PRJEB15587) | soil metagenome | biome: Soil; feature: Field | place: India | collected 2015-03-11 | depth 0 m
CGCTCTAGCCAGCTGAGCTAATCCCCCTTGTGCTGCAAATATATCGAAACCCTTTTAACTCTAACAAGGATTTTAATAAAAATATTTAAAGTTCTACTTTCGATTAATTGATATAAGAGGGCCGTCGGGCTTTTACATAAGCTCTTTTATAATAAGGAGTAGAAAGCTTATCTTCCATTACACCTTTGCTTACGGTAGAGTGTATAAAGGTTATCTCTCCATCAGCAGCCTGTGTAACCAGGCCTACGTGGTTAATACCTTTGCCCTTTTCTGTAGAAAAAAAGATCAGGTCACCAGGCTTAACCTCGGCAAGGCTTACCTCCTGCCCCACCGTACTTTGTTCAGTAGAACTGCGCGGCAACTGCAGGCCAGCCTCGTTAAAGCAGGTTGTAAGCAACCCCGAGCAATCCATTCCCGAGCGGCTACTGCCACCAAAACGGTAAGGTGTACCTTCATATGATTTAGTAAGGCGTATTACCTGTTCAATAATCTCATCTTCCAGCCGGGTTTCTTCATTTACCTCCTTAGCAGGCTTGTTACTTTTAGCTGTATGGGTGTTTTTACTACCCTTCTTGGCTTTCGCAATTTTGGTTTTTTTACCGGGCACAACACCTTTTCCAACCTTTGGCGATGCCTGGGAAAATTTAGAGTACCCGCCAGATGAAGGAGCAGAGCTTTTACAAGCAGCCATTGCCAGTACTAATACAAGGCTCCAGACAGTTAACTTTAGGAAAGAGGTTGTACTTCTGTTCAAGGCAAATACAGATTAATAACTTATATTCAGACACACCAAAGAGAGCATAACGCTTTCTTATCCAACAAACGGAGACCTAAATATAAGCAGCAAAGCAGGTTTGTAACAAGCTCTTGTTTTAAATAACTTGTATTTGTATGTAGTAAAGCAGTATTTATAAATACAAGGCTTTGGGTACTGGACAAAAAAAAGAGCCATGCGGCTCTTTTAACTTCTTTCGCTTTTGCTTCGGGGCATTGTGTTAAAAATTATATCCCATAAAGGTGATGATACCCCATAGGCCCTGTCATGCTCACGATGGTGGTGTATGCTATGGTGTATCCAGAGGTGGCGCAATAGGTTTTTAGGGGGCTTATACGCATGTACACTGTAATGCACCCCCAAATAGCCAATGTACCCAATCATAAACCCAGGCAGAAAAAAGTAAGCCAGGTTACCAACAAGCAATCTGAACAATATAAACAGAACAGCTGCAAGCAAAGCACTAACAACAGGAGGCATGGCTAGTCGGTCTTTGTCTTTAGGATGATCATGGTGCCAGCCATGAAAAATATATTGCAGCCTTTGCCTTAAACGGGTGCTGGTATCCATATGAAATACATAACGGTGCATTATGTACTCCAGCAACGAGAACAATAGCATTCCGAATATAAATAAGCCTAACCCGGCTAAGAGCGGCACTGGGCTATGCAGGCTTCCATATATCAGCAAGCCTATGGCCACACTACCCAATATACTAAGAGGCACCGCAATATGGGTACGGGTTAGCTTATCCAGTACCGGGCTTTCAAAAAGCTTGTAAGTACTGTTGTTTCCAGAGGTTTTCATAGCGCTGATCCAGATTTAACACCCCTATATACTTGATCTGCAAATTGCGGGTTACCTGGTAGGCATAAAACGTATTGCCTCAAAACCTAAGAGGCGCCTATGCATTCATAAGCGCCTCTTAATTATCAAACAGCGGTTATTTTCAGGCAATACCGCTTAATGTTCTTTCACGGCTTTTTTCAAGCACTTTCTGGTAGTGCTTCTCATACATAGGCAGTATGGCTGTAATGTCAAACTCCTTGGCACGTTCCAGGGCATTGTGCTTGAACTGATCCAGGTGGGCATCATCTAATATATGGATTGCATTTTTCACCATATCATCCACATCGCCTACATTGCTCAAAAAGCCTGTTTTACCATGCACATTTAGTTCTGGCAAGCCACCTGCGTTTGATGATATAACAGGCACCTGGCAAGCCATGGCCTCCAGGGCAGCCAGGCCAAAGCTTTCTTTTTCTGAAGGCATCAAAAACAGATCGCATACAGACAGTACTTCCTCAACAGCATCAAGTTTACCTAAAAAGCGTACATCATCGCAAGCCCCCATTTCGCGGCACATATTCTCGGCCTTAATACGCTCAGGTCCGTCTCCAACCAGCAAAAGCTTGGCAGGCATTTCTTTACGCACCCGGTTAAAGATCTGCATCACATCTTCAACCCGTTTTACTTTACGGAAGTTAGAGGTATGCACCAACAGCTTCTCGCCATAAGGACAAATAGCTGTTTTGAAGTGATCTTTCTTCTGGCGCTTAAACCGCTCCAGGTCTATGAAGTTGGGTATTACATCAATCTCATTGGTAATCTTGAAATGATCCAGTGTATCCTTGCGGAGGTCTTCAGACACGGCCGTAACCCCATCCGACTGGTTGATACTAAAAGTTACCACTGGCTCGTAAGAAGCATTTTTACCTACCAGGGTTATATCTGTGCCATGCAGGGTAGTTACCACTGGTATATAAATACCTTCGGTGCGGAGTATCTGCTTGGCCATATAAGCTGCAGAGGCGTGCGGTATGGCATAATGCACATGTAGCAGGTCCAGCTTCTCGTACTTTACTACATTTACCATTTTACTGGCAAGGGCCAGCTCATAGGGCTGGTATTGAAACAACGGATAGTTTACAATATCTACCTCATGAAAAAAGAGGTTCTGATGAAAGTAGTCCAGGCGCTGAGGCTGGGTATAGGTAATAAAGTGAACTTTATGCCCCTCGCGTGCAAGTGCTTTGCCAAGCTCTGTGGCTACCACACCACTACCCCCAAAGGTTGGGTAGCATACTATGCCGATTTTCATAGGTGTATTAATGTTTCTGTATGAGCCATATGGATATTGCATAGTAGGTAAACCCATACTTTTGCGCGCCAAAGGGCACTTACTTTGTTAAGTTTATTTTCTTTAACAGGTCTGCTTAAAAAGGAAACCATACTGCTTACCGTGGTGGCACTGCCTCTTAAAGCCAGTATCCTGCATGCACCTGCAACTAACAGGTAATAATACTAAATTTATTGCACAACCCACTTGTTGTAAAAGCATAAGCAAATTTAGAGACAAAAGGTTTAGCCTACGCACACTCCTGCCATAGTGGCAGCACTAAGCAGATATATACGCAAAAAAGTGCCCGAAGTATAGTGTTATCTACTATGCTTCGGGCACTCTAAAAATTAGCAGTAATTATTTACCCTTATTCAAGTTGCCATTGCCAGCATAAGGCCAGGTATTGGCAGCTGGTAAAAAGGCCTGGTAAATTACATCGTGTATTTTAGTGCGTACGCTATCTTTAATCAGCTTATCATTGTTACTATCAGGATGTATCCTGTTAGATAGAAACACATACACCAGTTCATGATCCGGGTCTACCCAAACACAAGTACCCGTAAAACCTGTATGCCCAAAGCTGTTCTGGGAGGCAAATACCGAAGCAGGGCCACCTGTTACCGGGATGGGCTTGTCCCAGCCAAAGCCCCTGCGGTTGGTAGCATAATGCCTTTTGGCAAACTCTGCCACAGTGGTAGGCTGCAGGTACTGCACTCCTCCATATCTGCCATTCTGCAGGTTCATTTGCATAAGTATAGCCAGGTCATTGGCATTACTAAACAAGCCCGCATGGCCTGCCACACCACCAAACATGGCAGCGCCCTGGTCATGTACAGTGCCATGCACCATAGCCTTACGAAAGTCTTTATCATACTCTGTTGGCGCAATACGATCGGCTGTAAACTTGCGTAAAGGCTCAAATGTTAAAGTACTGGTACCCAGCGGCTCGTAAATATGCTGACTTAAAAACTCGTCAATCGGCATGTTTAACTGCTTTTCGCAGATACGTTTCATAATATAAAAGCCAAGGTCGCTGTACTTATAATCGTATTTTTTGGTTTGCCTGTTGATGGGAATCAGCTCAGACTTTATGGTCCAGGCCCAGAGGGTATCCTCCATGCTGTTTATGGCATATATTCCTGGCGATACCTGCTTCATATGCAGGTTATCTTTCATGCTGGAATAGAACGCATTGGTAACATCCATATTTTTAACCGTGCGCTTCCAGTAGGGGATATAGGGGGCTAACCCTGCCTGATGAGTAAGAATTTCGCCAATAATCAGGTGCTCTTTATTTGTACCCTTTAGCTCTGGCAAGTAAGCAGAAGCCTTTTGGTTTACATCAATCAGCCCGCGTTCTGCCAGGAACATTACTGCCTGCAGGGTGCCAGTTACTTTTGTTACTGATGCAATATCATAAATCGTTTCGGTGGTTACTGGTATCGAGTTATCGTAGGTCTGGTACCCATAGGCTTTATTAAATACTACAGTACCATTTTTAGCAACCAGTACCTGGCAACCGGGCGTAGCCTTACCTGCTATAGCTGCCATAGCAATGCTATCAATACGGTTAAGAGTCCGGTAGTCCATGCCTACATCGCCAGGGTAACCATGGCGTAACCTGTCCATACGCTTGGTAAAGAAACCAGAGCCTACTTTAAAATTATCAGAAGCTGTTACAGGTAGTTTACCACTTACTTCTACCCCACCAAACAAAGCCTGAGGAACGAGTCGCTGGGTAAAGTCATTTTCTTCATATGCGCATATCACATGACCAAACTCTTCAAAGTTTTTCAGGCTATACGGGCTGCCATATACTACAATTACTACATTTTTCTTTTGCTGGCGCAAGCTCTTTAAAAACTGCAGGGTAGCCTGGCTTACACCCCAGTTTTTAGAAGCTGTAGTATTCATTTTATAAATACCTACCACCACTGTTTTGGTATTTTTAAGCGCAGGAAGCACATTTTCGTAGTTCATGCGGCTTTCCACTACACTGTAATGCTTAAAGTTGGCATAGTTGCTTAGCATCTGTTGCATAGCATTGCCTTGTTCTGCATTAATACTTACCGAAGCAAAACTATTGGTGTCAAGTACAGTAAATGGCAACAGGGCAAAATCATTTTTGGCTATGGTAAGCGAGCGCTCATACAGGCTATTTAACAAAGCTTCTGCTTTAGGATTATTAAGGTCCTGGTATAAGCCTTGCAGTTCTATGGGTTTATACTGGTGCAAGCCCGCCCAATATTTTGCGGCAAGTATTTTACGCACACGCTCATCTACCTCTTTCTGGCTGATCTGCTTCTTTTTTATGGCTTGCTCAATTTTGCTGATTGCTTCGGGCACGTTTTCAGAAAACAGCAATACATCATTGCCCGCCAACAGGGCCAGCACATCTACATCGCCAGGCTTATGGAATTTACTTACCCCCTTCATGTTAAGAGCATCAGTAAATACCAGGCCTTTAAAGTTTAAATCATTTTTTAAAAGGTCGGTAACTACAGCTTTGGAAAGCGTAGTGGCTTTATCTTTAGTATCATCATAAGCAGGCATGTGCAAGTGGGCCACCATAATGCTCATTAAAGAGTCCTGCATTAGCTTGCGGAAGGGATATAACTCTGTTTCTGATAGGCGCTGGCGGTTGTGGTTAATAACCGGCAATGCCATGTGCGAGTCGGTATCTGTATCGCCATGGCCTGGAAAGTGCTTGGCATTTGCCATTACGCCATTGTGCTGCATGCCTCTCATATAGGCAGAACCTTTGCTGGCTACATTTTCTTTATCCTCACCAAAAGAGCGGTTACCAATTACAGGGTTTTTAGGATTGCTGTTAATGTCAACTACAGGCGCAAAGTTAACATGCACCCCCAGGCGGCGGCACTGCCGGGCTACCTCTACTCCCATGTGGTATACATCTTTTTCAGAAGCTATGGCCCCAAGGGTCATTTGCCTGGGAAAACTCATTACACTATCAAGGCGCATGCCCAGGCCCCACTCTGCATCCATGCCTACAAGCATAGGTACGCGTGCCTGTGCCTGTAATCGGTTGGTTAAAACGGCCTGCCTTACAGGACCACCCTGGAAAAAAATAAGGCCGCCAATGTAATATTCATTTACAAGTTTCTCAATATCTTGTGCGTGCTTCTCGTCTTTGTTTGAGTAAGCAGCCACCATAAAAAGCTGGCCCAGCCTTTGTTGGGAACTCATAGATTTAAAAACACTGTCAACCCACTCTTTTTGGGGGTTGCGTGCCGATTTAGAAGCGCCACCTCCATATACCTGGCTCCAGGAGGCGAGTACGGGAATTAGCAATAGTGGTAAAACTTTTTTCAACATGGGCCTGTTATCAATCTGATAGTGTAAAAACTAATACGTAAAAAAATATATTTAATTTAGATACATTTGCATATATTTCAATAGATCATTATGAAGTTACCTTCCCTGCTTCCTAGACAATCAAACAAGCGGTTTGAGTTCAGTCCGCGGTATTATGATCCTGTAAAAGAAGATATCAAAAACCGTACAGAAATGATTCGCAGAGAGTTACAAGGTTCTGAAGTAGACCTTGACGAGGAATCACCAACGTATGGTTTGCGCATAAAAGGAGCTTATTCCCGCAGAGCGACCCCAGCTTCGGCTAACAATGCCGGTGCGCTAAGGCTGCTTATTATTGTAGTGCTGGGCTTATTCTTTTATGCCTACTTTACTTCTAACAATATAGCGTTTATCGTTTTATTTTTAATCTTAGGCCTCTATTTTTGGGCCAGAAAAAAAGGACTTTTAGAAAAATCTGATCATTGATGTCAGACATTATTCAATTATTGCCCGATTCTATTGCCAACCAGATTGCTGCCGGGGAGGTTGTACAACGACCTGCCTCTGCAGTAAAGGAACTCATTGAAAACTCTATAGATGCCGGAAGCACTTCTGTGCAGCTTATTATCAAAGAAGCCGGCAAAACCCTGATTCAAGTAATCGATAACGGCAAAGGAATGTCTGAGCAAGATGCCCGGATGTGCTTTGAACGACACGCGACTTCAAAAATAAGAAAAGCTGAGGACTTATTCACTATCCGAACCATGGGATTTCGGGGTGAAGCCATGGCTTCTATAGCGGCTATTGCACAGGTAGAAATGCGCACCCGCCGCCCTGAGGATGAGCTTGGTACCTTAATTCGCATTGAAGGCTCAGAAATAAAGACACAAGAGCCTGTGGCCTGCCCGGTAGGTACCTCCATTTCGGTAAAAAATCTTTTTTTCAATGTTCCGGCCAGGCGCAATTTTCTTAAATCCAACGCGGTAGAGTTTCGCCATATTCTGGATGAATTTATCAGGCTGGCCCTGGCACACCCCGAAGTATCATTCAGCCTTTTTCAGAACGACCTGGAAGTATATAATCTTGCGCCTGCTAAATTAAGCCAGCGCATTGTGGCTATTTTTGGCAACTCCTACAAAGGCCAGCTCGCTGCCTGCAAAGAAGATACACCTCTTGTAAAGGTAGATGGGTATATAGGTAAGCCCGAGTTTGCTAAGAAAACCCGTGGCGAGCAGTTCTTTTTTGTTAATAATCGCTATATCAAGCATCCTTACCTGCATCATGCGGTAATGAATGCCTATGAAAAGCTATTGCCAGACGAGAGCTTTCCGTTTTATGTGATCTTTATGGAAATAGATCCCAGGCATATTGATATTAATGTGCACCCTACTAAAACGGAAATAAAGTTTGATGATGATAAAACCCTCTATGCCATTATACAGGCCGCTGTAAAAAGGGCCCTGGGGGCTTACAATATTACGCCCTCGCTCGATTTTGAGCAGAATGTAAATTTTGAGACCATGCTGGGCGGACCTTCTGCTCCTTCTTTTATTGAGCCGGAAAAGCCATCATCATTCAGTAGTAAGCCTTTTGCTGTAAGCCTTTCAGATTTTCAAAAAGAGCTTACCCAGCGCCAGCGCTCCAACCTGGAAAACTGGGAGGAGCTTTACCCTAAGCCAGTACCTTCTGCGGCCAATCGTTTTGCTGAAGAGGTAGATGAGCCTGTATTTGGCGAAATTACTGTAGAAAGCTCTTTAAACCGCCTGAATACAGATGCAGCTACTAACCGTGAGCATTATGCCAGCAGCAAGGCAACCTTTCAGATCCATAACAGTTATATAGTTACCCAGGTAAAATCGGGCATGATGATCATTGATCAGCAGGCAGCCCACGAGCGTATTTTGTACGAAAAATTCCTGGGTTCATTACAAAGACGTTCTGGCATATCGCAGCAACTCATTTTTCCGCAAACCATAGAGCTAAGCCCTTCTGACTTTGCACTGGTTACAGAACTGGAAGAAGACATACGTTCGCTGGGCTTTATACTGGAACCCTTTGGTAAAACCACCCTGGTAATTAACGGTATACCAGCTGATATACCAGGTGGCAACGAAAAGCATTTACTGGAAGGAGTAATAGAACAGTACAAGCATCAGAAAGCTACACTTAACCTTAGTGGCAGCGAAGGCCTGGCCCGGGCACTGGCCCGCCGCTCGGCCTGCAAACGTGGGCAAGTACTTTCGCTTTCTGAAATGAATGCCCTTTTTGACCAGCTTTTTGCCTGCGAAATGCCCGGGTACGCACCGGATGGCAATCTTACCCTCCGTCTGTTTGACATGGATATGATAGCCGGATTCTTTAAAAAACCGTAAAGGCTTTTGGGCACCTAAACCTTGTTGTGCATTTTATGCCAAAAATGTTTAGGTTGCTACAGGCTTGTAAAGCCGGCTTACCAGGCAATATGGTAAGCCCAGAACTAACAAAACCTGGTGTTGATGAACAACCTGACCCCTATTGTAAAAAATATACTGTTAATCAATGTAGTTATTTTTGCCATTCAGAGCCTGCTTGGCTATAACTTTGTGGCTATTTTTGGTTTGCGCCATATCCAGGCCGAAACCTTCCAGCCCTGGCAGTTTTTAACACACATGTTTATCCATGCCGATTTAAGGCACTTATTCTTTAACATGATTGGCCTGTTCTTTTTCGGGCCGTTGCTGGAACAATTTTGGGGCTCCAAAAAATTCCTTATCTTTTACATGGTTACAGGGCTGGGTGCCGGGGTACTATACTCGGGCGTAAATGCCTATGAGGCTTACCAGATGAGGCAGAGTACCTTGAGCTATATCGAAAACCCTACCCCTGATCACCTGGTTAGGTACTTCAGGGAGTACGACCAGCTGCGCTATACCCAAGACAGGACCATGACACGTTTTATCAATGAATTTTCTGATAACCCTGAAAACAGAACGTACATCAGGGAAAGTATAAAATATGTATCAAACGCCTATACTGCCAAGTTAAATATACCTATGGTAGGAGCTTCGGGTGCAGTGTTTGGTATACTTATGGGCTTTGGGCTTCTTTTTCCAAATACCAAACTAATGCTCTTGTTTTTTCCTTTTCCTATCAAAGCCAAGTACCTTGTAGGCTTTTACGGGCTTACTGCTATTTTCGGGGCTATTCATAGCGCGCCTGGCGATAACATTGCCCATTATGCTCACTTGGGTGGAATGCTTTTTGCCTGGATTATGATACTGATCTGGCGAAATGACAGGAATAACTTTTATTAAAAATGAGGCTGTGCTTTGGCCTGTCCTCCGCAGGTTTCGTATTGTAAACAGACCTGCTTTGATTAGTTTTGCATACTATTAGTTTAAACCTCAATGAATACAATATTTGATGAATTTAAGAATGCTTTCCGCAGGACAGACAATGGCCTGATACAACTTATATTAATAAACTTAATTGTATTTCTATTTGTAAACGCAGTAGCCATTATTGGCATATTTTCTAACAGCCCGGCGTTTGAGCAGTTTAATGTTTGGGGCTTTTACTTACCGGCCCGCTTTGGTGAGTTTCTTAGCCGCCCATGGACTTTGGTTACTTACTTTTTTACCCATGAGCGTATTTTCCACATCCTGTTCAACATGCTGTTTTTGTACTGGTTTGGAAAGCTCATTAGTGAGTATCTTGGCAACAGGCGCCTGATCAACCTGTATATTTTAGGCGGCCTGGCCGGAGGCATATTATACCTGCTGGTGTACAACCTGTTTCCTTACTTTATAGCAAGAACCCCTTTACTAGGAATGATTGGCGCTTCTGCAGCTGTATATGCAGTGGTTACAGCGGCAGCTACCCTTATTCCAAATTACACATTTAACCTGCTGCTTATCGGGCCGGTACGTATTGTTTATATTGCTTTATTTTACATTGTTATATCGTTTGTGAGCTTGCGTAGTGGTAATAACCTCGGGGGCAATATTGCTCACCTGGGTGGAGCCTTAATTGGTTTTGTATTTATACGCCAGCTTCGTAGTGGCACAGACCTGGGCAAGCCCTTAACCTATATGTACGAAAAATCGAAAGGCCTTTTCAGAAAAAAGCCGCCTATCAAAGTGTCATACACTAATCGTAACCAGGGAAGTACCGCTGCCAAAGGCCGTCCTAATGCTCCCAACCAGGATGAGATAGACGCTATCCTTGACAAAATATCAACATCAGGCTACGAGAGCCTCTCTAAAGAAGAGAAACAAAAACTGTTTAGTGCAAGCCAGAAAAACTAACAGGCTCGTATATTTGCAATGCAGATAAATTAAGTCGCTTTATCATTTCACTGAAACTTATTTAACATGTTATCATTCGAAAACATAGCCCTCAGTACATCTAATAATATATTAACCATTAAAATTAACCGGCCTAGTAAGCTAAATGCTCTTAACTATGCAACTATACAGGAAATAGGTCGGGCATTTGATTATATTGAAATGGACGGCAGTGAGTTGAGTGGAGTAATTATTACCGGTGAAGGCGAAAAAGCCTTTGCTGCCGGTGCAGACATTAGCGAAATAGCTGGCCTTAATGATGTGAACGGGCGTAAATTTGCCGAAAGCGGACAGGAAATATTTGCCCGTATCGAAAAATGCTCTAAGCCGGTAATTGCTGCAGTAAGTGGTTTTACTCTGGGCGGGGGGTGCGAGTTGGCCATGGCCTGCCATATGCGCGTAGCTACGGTAACTGCTAAATTTGGCCAGCCAGAAGTAAACCTGGGCCTTATACCTGGTTATGGAGGCACCCAACGCCTTACCCAGCTTATTGGAAAAGGTAAAGCTTTTGAACTGCTGATGACTGGCGATATGATTGGCGCAAACCAAGCTCTTTCCTTAGGTCTGGTGAACCACGTAGTAGACTCTTATGAAGAGCTAATACCCAAATGTGAAGAAATACTTACCAAAATAGCCAGCAAGGCACCATTGGCTATATCGCGCATTATTGACTGTGTAAATGCCTATTACAATGACGAAAACGGCTACCAGATAGAAGCCAACAGCTTTGCAAACTGCTGCAAGTCCGAAGATTTCCGCGAAGGCACTACAGCCTTTCTTGAAAAGCGAAAAGCAGTATTTGTAGGCAAATAATTTTAAAAACAGCCTCCCTCCCGGAGGCTGTTTTCAATTTAGTTTCTGATGAATCCACTTAAGAAGCTGGCAGGCGAAACTGCCCTCTATGGCCTTAGCAGTATCCTGGGCCGCGCTGTTAATTTTCTCCTCATTGGCTTTTACACCGATCTTTTTTCTGCAGCAGAATATGGCGTGGTTACCAAACTGTATGCCTATGTTGCTTTCTTTAATATCGTGTATACCTATGGCATGGAAACAGCTTTTTTCAGGTTTGCCTCCCGGGATGACAAGAAGCTGACATATGACAATGTATTTACTCTTATCTTAAGCTCCAGCTTATTTTTTACCACCGTATTTATCCTGCTTTCCGGATCGATTGCTAATGCCCTGGGCTATCCTGGCCAGGATAATTTTATAATATGGCTTTCGCTTACCTTAGCCATTGATGCTATAGTAGCCATTCCCTTTGCACTACTCCGCCTGGAGAAAAAAGCTGCAAAGTTTGCCTTTGCCAGGCTGGCAAATGTGTTTATCAACATAGGCCTCAACTTCTTTTTCCTGTTACTGGCCCCTAAAATGGCAACCGGGCAATATGGCTCCACACTAGCCAGCCTTGCAGAACCGATCTATGATCCAACGTTGGGAGTAGGCTATATTTTTCTATCAAACCTGCTTGCCAATGCTTTATACCTGCTAATGCTCTATAAAGAGTTATTAATGGTAAAACTGCGCTTTCAATGGGAGCGTGTAAAGCCTATGCTCGTATATGCCTATCCTCTCCTGTTTATGGGCCTGGCAGGCATGATCAATGAAATGCTGGACAGGGTTATTATGGAAGAAATTTTACCCGATGATTTTTACGCCAACTTTACCAGTCAGCAAGCTCTGGGTATATATGGGGCCTGCTACAAATTATCTTTATTTATCACCCTGGCCGTGCAGGCCTTTAAATATGCGGCAGAGCCTTTCTTTTTTACCAGTGCCACCGATAAAAACTCTCCGGCACTTTTTGCAAAAATTATGCACTGGTTTATCATCTTTTGCACCTTTGCCTTTGTAGTGATAAGCCTGAATCTGGATATATTGGGCTGGATCTTTTTGCGCCGCGAAGAATACCGTACCGGATTGGGCGTAGTACCGCTTTTGTTAATGGCCAATATTTTCCTGGGCATTTATTATAACCTGTCTATCTGGTTCAAGCTATCTGACCAAACCGGCTATGGTACCAAAATAAGCTTTGCCGGAGCGGCTATAACCATTATCTTTAACCTGATATTAATACCACTTATGGGGTATATGGGCGCTGCTCTTACTACCCTGCTATGTTATGGCTATATGGCTGTGGCTTGTTATATACTGGGCGCCAAGCACTACCCTATTCCTTACAATGTAAAAGCAGCTGTTTTGTATTTATTACTAGGCTCTGTATTGGTAGCTTTGGCCTTTTACTTAAACCCACAGGAATTCCTGATGAAGTACAGCCTGCGCATTATCCTGGCAGGCATATTTATACTGGCAGTGGTCTGGGGTGAAAAAATCAAGCTCTCTGCTCTTACCCGAAAATAAACCCTGGAATAAGCCTTGCTTTTTCCGGCTTTAACACAAATACTATGCAAGTTAAAATTGTTAACACATCTACCAATCCGCTTCCTTCGTACCAAACAGAAGAAGCAGCCGGTATGGACCTCCGTGCCTTTATTTCTGAAAGTATAACCCTACAACCCCTTGAGCGCAGGCTTGTACCTACAGGCTTGTTTATAGAACTTCCAAAGGGCTACGAAGCACAATTACGCCCTCGCAGCGGCCTTGCCTTAAAACATGGCATTACCCTTTTAAACTCGCCCGGCACAATCGATTCTGATTACCGTGGCGAAGTGCAGGTACTGTTAGTAAACTTATCGAACCAAGCATTTACCATTGAAAATGGAGAACGCATTGCACAGGTTATATTTGCAAAGCACGAGCAGGCCCAGCTTCAGGAGGTAGATATGTTGGCCACTTCTGTGCGCGGTGCAGGAGGCTTTGGCAGCACAGGCAGGCAATAGATTTTAAAAAAGCACCTTCTTTTTTAGCAAAAACAGATACATTTTATCTGTTTTTGCGTAGTGCTATACCATAAGCGGCTTACAGGTCCTCCGCCTGGTCAAACCTAAATGCCGGCAACCCTGTTAACCGAACCTTTAATTCTTTCAAAGTTTACTTATTTCTTTGAAATCTTTTATATTGACTTCAATTACTAATAACCATTATTAAATCGAACCATATGAGAATTATTATCCCCATGGCTGGAATGGGCAAGCGCATGCGCCCGCATACACTTACTGTTCCTAAACCGCTAATTCCGATTGCCGGAAAACCCATTGTGCAAAGACTTGTAGAAGATATTGTAAAAGTGTGCGGAGAGCCAGTGGAAGAAGTAGCCTTTATTATTGGCGACTTTGGAAAAGAAGTAGAACAAAAACTGATTTCAATTGCTGAGGCCGCAGGTGCAAAAGGCAGTATTTATTACCAGGACCAGCCCTTGGGTACAGCCCATGCTATTTTATGTGCCCAGGAGTCTATGCAAGGAAAAACTGTAGTTGCCTTTGCCGATACCCTTTTTAAAGCAGACTTTAAATTGGATACCGAACAGGAAGGTATTATCTGGGTACAAAAAGTAGAAGACCCCAAGCCTTTTGGTGTAGTTAAACTGGATGACAAAGGTAGCATTACCGACTTTGTAGAGAAGCCAGAGCACTTTGTATCTGACCTTGCCATTATTGGTATATATTACTTTAAAGATGGCGAATATTTAAAGAAAGAACTACAATATTTGCTAGATAACGACATTAAAGATAAGGGAGAGTACCAGCTTACCAACGCCCTTGAGAACATGAAAAACAAAGGCACAGTCTTTGTACCAGGCAAGGTTACTGAGTGGCTGGATTGTGGCAACAAAAACTCAACGGTTAATACTAACCAGCGCTATCTTGATTATATTAAAGATACAGACATTGTAGCCAAGACTGCCACTATTGAAAACTCAACCATTATCCCTCCGGTGTATATCGGAGAAAACGCGGTGATCCGCAATGCCGTGGTTGGCCCATATGTATCGGTTGGTAATAAAACCAGAATCGAGCAGTCGGTAATCAGCAACAGCATTATCCAGGAGAACAGCGTAGTGAAAACGGCCAACATTACGAACTCAATGATTGGCAATTTCGTTAATTTCGAAGGTAGAAGCCTTGATTTAAGCCTTGGCGACTATAACACGTACGCAGAATAATTGTATAACTAGGCCGGAAAGCAAAGCCAGCAAAAACTTTGCTTTCCGGCTATATTAACCCCCTTAAGTATGAAGTACAGTGCCCGGTTTTATGCTGCTTGTCTGGTCTCCGCATTGATATGGGGCGCTCCTGATGCTGCGTTGGCACAACGCTCGCAAAAGAAAGCCAAGCCCCTCACCGAACGTGAGTCCAGGGAAGCCATGGAAAGTTTTACCGAAGGCATGAAGTACCACATGCTCGAGAACTGGGACCGTGCTCTTCCCTACTTCGAAAAAACCCTTCAGATCAACCCCAATAACGCTGCAGCACTTTTTAAGATTGCTGAGATCAAAGCCCGCCAGGAAAACTGGGCCCAGGCTACTGAATTTGCCGAAAAAGCATTGAACCTGGATGAAGGAAACACTTACTACTATGCCTTGGTAGCACAGTTGTACGAAAAGCAGAACCGCTTTGCAGATGCCAACAAAATTTACCAGCGCCTGCTTAAGAAAAAGCCCGAAGCGCATGAGTACTATTTTAACATAGCGGCTAACTATCTATATCAAAACAAGATAGACGATGCTATTAAAACGTATGACACCATTGAAAAACTTTATGGTGTAAACGAAGAAATTACACGCCAGAAACAGCAGATATATTTACGCCAGAATAAGCTTAACGAGGCTATTAAGGAAGGCCGCAATCTTATTGCGCACTTTCCCGATGACCCTACCCATGTACTTACACTTGCGGAGCTGTTAATTGCCAATAAAAAAACAGATGAGGCTTCTGAATTGATGAAGGGCCTGCTTGCCAAACATCCTGATAACGCTCATTCACGCCTTATCCTGGCCGAGATATACCATAACCAGGGTAAAGAAAAACAAGCAAAAGAGCAGCTTGAGGTAGCCTTTGGCAGCGCAGACCTGGATATTGACTCTAAAATAAAGATACTGGTTACGTTCCTGAACCAGCTTGATAAGCCCGGCAATAAAGAAACAGCCTTACATTTGGCCTCTCTTACGGTTAAAACTCACCCCGATGAGCCAAAATCTCATGCCATGTATGGCGACTTGCTTTCGTATGCCGGCCAACGGGCTGAGGCCAGAGAGCATTACATTGCCTCTACAAGACTGGATAACTCCAAATTTATGGTATGGCAGCAAATTGTGGCTATTGATATGGAGCTACAACAATATGATAGCCTGGTAGAGCACTCTGAAATGGCGATTGAACTTTTCCCTAACCAGGCAGAATTCTGGCTGTATAATGGCGTAGGTCATTTTCTTACCAAGAACCATAAAAAAGCGGCTAATGCTTTAGAACAAGGCAAAAAACTTGCATTTAACAATAAGCAGATGTTGCTGCAATTTTACTCGCAGCTAGGTGATACCTATCATGAGCTAAAGGATTTTAAAAAATCAGAAGCAGCCTACGAAGAAGCACTGCGCCTGGAGCCCAATTATGCACCGGTGCTTAATAATTATAGCTATTACCTGTCGCTACGCAAGGATAAGCTGGACAAGGCCCGTAAAATGGGCGAAAAACTAGTAAAAGAGAATCCGGACAACTCTACATATCTGGATACCTACGGATGGGTGCTTTATATTAGCAAAGACTACTCAGAAGCCAAAAAATACCTGGAAAGAGCAGTAAAAAATACAAAAAGCGGTATCATTGTAGAACATTATGGCGATGTACTGTACCGGCTCGGTGAGGTTGAAAAGGCACTTGAGCAGTGGCGTAAGGCAAAAGAAATGGGCGGAGATGTGACAGAGCTTATCGACAAAAAAATTGCAACCCGTACCATTCATGAATAAAGCCTTTGTTTTGCTACTGCTGCTAATCAGCACAACAATATTCTCCTGCAGAAGGCAGCCTGTGGCCGGCCCAGTTACCGGTACAGAACCTGCCGAAGTGCTGGACATACAGGAAGTAGAATTCAATTACCTGGTAGCACGCTCCAGGATCAATTTCAGAGATACACAAAACAACCTTAGCGCTACAGCCAACATACGCATCCGGAAAGATAGCGTAATCTGGATATCTGTAGTTCCGGCCTTAGGCATTGAGGCTGCCCGTGCTTTAATAACTACAGACTCTGTTTTTTTTACAGATCGTATCAATGGCCGTAACATGGCTTATGATTTTGAGACGTTAAGCAACCAGATGAACTTTGGCATAACGTTTAATATGCTACAGTCATTGTTTATTGGTAACATGCCTTTACCTACATCTGTGTATGCAGGTAAGGTAATACGCCGCGATGACGTTTTTGTGGTGCGCCAGCGCAAGGATGAAACTGATTTTGAGAACTTTGTAGGCAGGCAATCGCGCAAATTAGAGCGAGTGCTGGTAGATAGAAAAGCTGATAATGCTACCCTTGAATTAAATTATGGGCAGTTTACTGATGTGGCAGGCTTCTTATTTCCGCATGAATCCAATGCCAAGCTGGCTTTTAAGCAGGGAGATACTCAAAATAATGTTCAGCTCAATATCAATTATTCGCGGGTAGAACTAAGAGATACCCCACTGGAATTCCCGTATGTTCGCTAATTAGCTGTGCTTTGAGTATCAGTGAGATTTACTGAAAATTTAAGCTAAAAATATAGGACATATTCTTTAACTTGCAACTTTTCTGGTAAAGCGTTAGTGTTAAGCATCATGTATCAAATCAGTAAGCTATTTATCTTTATACTTTTTGTATGCCTTGCGGCAGATGGCTATGCACAGCAAAAAAGCAAAGCTCAATTAGAAAAGGAAAAGAAAGAAAACCTGAAGAAAATACAGGAAAGCACTAAAATCCTGGAAGAAACCCGCACGGAAAAAAAAGCCACCCTTGGCCAGCTTAATGCTATACAACAGCAGGTAGCTACTCAAAAGAAACTTATAGAGGGCATGACGAAGGAGCTCCGCATACTGGAGGGAGACATTGCAGATATTACCCAAACCACCAAAGCTCTTGAAGTTGACCTTAAGAACCTGCGTAAAGAATATGCCGCTATGGTATATGCAGCCTCTAAAGCCAGCAATCATGACAGGCTGCTTTTTCTATTTTCGGCCTCTACGTTTAACCAATTTTTAATGCGTATTAAGTACCTGCAACATTATGCAGAAGCGCGCAAAGAGCAGGTTGCCCAGATTGAAACTGTAAAAACAACCTTACTGGCTCAACAAACCAAATTGGAAACCAAGCGCACAGAACAAACCTCTCTTATTGCTGCCCAGGTTGCCGAAAACAGAAAGCTACTTGCTATGCAGGGAGAGCAGAGTAAGCTGATCAGCCAGTTGAGCCAGCGCGAGAAGGAGTTACGTAAAGAAATTGCATCGGCAGAAGAAGCCAACAAAGGCTTGGAGAAACTTATTGCCGACCTTGTGCGTGAAGAAATACGTAAAACAGCAAAAGCAGCTCCTGCAGGTACCAATACCGCCTCTAACAAGATTACCCTAACTCCCGAAACCGCCATGCTTTCGGCATCTTTTGAGGGCAATAAATCTAAATTAATCTGGCCTGTTTCGGCAGGGTTTATTTCTGGCAAATTCGGCACACACCCTCACCCACTGCTTAAGGGTGTAATGGTAGAAAACCAGGGGGTATCTATACAAACTAACAAAGGCGAAAAAGTGCGCGTAGTTTTTGATGGCGAAGTAGGCTTTGTTGCCAGCATACCGGGCAAAAATGGCCGCACGGTTTGTATATTACATGGAGAGTATTTTACCGTGTACTCTGGCCTTAAAGATGTGTTTATTGAGACCGGCCAGAAGATAAAAGCCAAAGACTTTATAGGTGAAGTTTATACAGATAAAGATGGTATTTCTGAAATACAATTTCAGATTTGGAAAAACACTGAACGACTTAACCCACAGTTGTGGTTATATAACAAATAACTTACATACCCCAGTTTAAGCTCTAATTTTTAAAAATATAAACAATTGATTTTGTTAAGTTTACAGACAGAAACAATCTACTTTACATTGAATTGAGTATATGTCTGATAAATGATTACAAAAGGCTTTGTTAACTACCGGGATGTTAAATTAATCCAATAACCGGCTTTGAGGCAAAGCATATTATTGATTACCTTTACATATTAATTCACAATTTCAATCTTACAGATATGATAACTCATTCAAGCTTGGCTTTCTTAAACCTTGGCGGTCCTGAAATGATATTTATTGCATTAATGATCGTTATACTTTTTGGCGCAAAACGCATTCCTGAACTGGCCCGTGGCCTGGGACGCGGCATCAGAGAGTTTAAAGATGCAACTAAAGAGATCAAAGACGAGATCGAAGAAGGTGTTAAGGAAGATACAAAACGTGTAAAGTAATTTGGGGGCGTATCATTCTTTTGTAGCAATAAAAAAAGATCTGGCCGAGGGCCGGATAACATGCCAGGAACTTGTTAAACAGTATTTAACACGTATTCAGGAAAAATCTCACCTCAATGCTTTCCTCGAAGTTTACGATGAGGAAGCATTGCAGAAAGCTGCCGAAATTGATCAGAAAATCAAAGCAGGCACAGCAGGCAGATTAGCAGGCATGGTAGTGGGGATCAAAGATCTCATTTGTCATAAAGATCATGGCTTACAAGGCGGAAGCAAGATACTGGATGGTTTTAAATCCCAGTTTTCGGCAACTGCAGTGCAACGCCTAATTGATGAAGATGCTATTATTATTGGCCGCCAAAACTGTGATGAGTTTGGAATGGGATCATCCAACGAAAACTCTGCCTTTGGGCCTGTTTTGAACGATGCTGACAATAGCCGTGTACCAGGAGGCTCCTCAGGAGGCTCTGCTGTAGCGGTACAGGCCGATCTGTGCCTTACTTCGCTAGGTACTGATACCGGAGGCTCAGTTCGTTTGCCGGCTGCATTTTGTGGCATTGTAGGCCTTAAACCTACTTATTCTAGAATTTCACGTTTTGGCCTTGCTGCCTATGCATCTTCTTTTGATTGTATAGGCGTTTTTGCTAAAACTATTGAAGATACTGCCCTGGTGCTAGAGATTATAGCCGGAGCAGATGAGTATGACAGTACTGTTTCGCAACGTGAAGTTCCAGCCTACTCAACCCTGTTGAATAAGCCTGGAAAACTAAAGGTTGCTTATGTAGATCATACCGCTAACGAGGAAAGTATAAGCCCTGCTATACGCAGATCAATCGCTGAAAAAATCGATTTTCTGAAGGCTGAGGGCCATACTGTAAAAAATATTGATTTACCACTAATCGATTATCTTTTACCTACGTATTATATACTTACCACAGCAGAGGCAAGCTCAAACCTTTCCCGCTATGATGGTGTAAAGTACGGCTACAGAACTCCTGGCGTAAACGACCTGGAAACAATGTACAAGAAAACCAGGACCGAAGGTTTTGGCGAAGAGGTAAAGAGACGTATTATGCTGGGCACCTTTGTATTGAGTGCAAGCTACTATGATGCCTTTTATACCAAAGCACAGAAGGTAAGAAGGCTGATCAAAGAAAAAACAGAAGAGCTGCTAAAGGAGTATGACTTTATCATTCTCCCCACTACCTCGGGTACTGCTTTTAAATTAGGCGAAAATACCCAGGATCCCATTGCAATGTACCTGACCGACCTTTTTACGGTTCAGGCATCTGTAGCAGGATTACCCGCTATCTCTATACCTACAGGAAAAGATGATGACAATCTGCCGGTTGGTATTCAAATTATGACTAGTGCTTTCCAGGAAGATAAGCTCCTGGCTTTTTCTAAATATTTAATGAAAGACGATTAAATGACATTTTTGTATGAAGAGTTTTATCTGTAAAAAAACCCTGGTTACTTTTTTAGCTCTGGGCATTGTGGGGTTGTTTACTGAGGTGAGTGCGCAGGTGGCAAAACCTGGCCAAGGGGAACTAGCAGATTCTATTCTGACAGGCCCATATTCTTTAAACTATACCGGTGAAGATACCATACAGGTAGCAGCGGTAGAGGAAATAGAATATATTCCAATTGAGCCTAATGAGTTGATCCAGGATCGCTTAGGTTGTTTGGATACAGAGATGAGCCTTACATACAACAATGTTGTTCGCGGTTTTATCGATTACTTTACAGTACGTAACCGTAAGTATACTAAAACCATGATCCGCAGGCGTGATGTGTACTTTCCTATTTTTGAGGAAGCTTTAAAAAGACACGGAATGCCTGATGAGATCAAATATTTAGCTATTGTAGAATCAGGGCTTAATCCAAGAGCTCAATCAAGAGTTGGTGCAGTTGGCCTGTGGCAGTTTATGCCAGGCACAGGCAAAGACTTCAGGTTGTATCAGGATCAGCATGTAGATGAGCGCATGGACCCTTACAAAGCTACCGAGGCAGCCTGCCTTTATTTAAAGCAGCTATACGGTATGTTTAACGATTGGGAACTAGCCCTTGCTTCGTATAACTGCGGCCCGGGCAATGTGCGCAGAGCTATCCGTAAAGTAAATGGCAACAAGCAGGGTTTCTGGGATATTTACCCTCACCTGCCTCAGGAAACCCGCTCTTATGTTCCGCAGTTTATTGCAGTAACATACGCCATGAACTATGCCAAAGAGCATAACTTTAACCCTGACAGCCTCCTTGTACCCATACCGCACGATACTATTTTAATAAACAGCCATGTAAACCTTGAATTGCTAGCGCAGCAACTGGAACTGGATGTAGAAAGCCTTCGCTTTCTGAACCCTGCCCTAAAAAAGGATATCGTGCCTGAATACAAGAAAAACTATGCCTTACGCATTCCTGTTGAGAAAAAGCCTTTCTTCCTCGAAAACAAGCTGGCTATACTTGACTCTGTAGGCAGAAGACCTGAAACCCTGATTGAGGAGCCATTGTTTGCTGTTGCTTCTGAAAAAAAGGTAATAAGCAAAAAGGTATATTATACAGTTCGTAAGGGTGATGGGCTTACTTCAATAGCCAACAAGCATAATGTATCGGTTGCCGATCTACGCAAATGGAACTCCATAAAAGGCAGCAATATTAAAGTAGGGCAAAAACTGGCGGTTATGCAGCAATCTGTAGCAACTACTCAGCCACAACTTGCCAGCAAAACCACCAAACCAGAGCCTAAAGCCGATAACACGGCAGCCAAAGCTAAAGCTCAGGATAAAGTGTATAAGGTACAACCTGGCGATACCCTTTGGCTTATCTCTCAGAAAGTACCGGGTCTAACAGTAGACCAAATCATAAAAATGAATAACCTGAAAGGTAAAAACATAAAGCCTGGCCAGAAACTTATTATTGGCTAAGAAGCATTTAGAATTTAAAAACAAAAAAGCTCCCGCATATATCGGGAGCTTTTTTTATGTATTACAGGTAAACAGATGAAAATGATGTAGTGGAAAATGCTTAATTTTGCCCTCAATTTGTATATTATATGATGGCAATACTTGAGGAGAAAGAGTGGTTTATGGAGTGGTTTAACTCACCCTACTATCATTTGCTGTACCAGAACCGCAATGAAGATGAGGCCCGCTACTTCCTTGGAAAACTTATTGAGCTACTGCACGTTGAGCCACAGCATAAAATACTGGATCTGGCTTGTGGCAAAGGGCGCCATTCTATTTTTTTGAACCAGGCTGGTTTTGATGTAATGGGAGTTGACCTATCTAAAGCCAATATTGCTTATGCAAACTGGTTTGCTAACAGCCGCTTAAAATTCAGGGTACATGACATGCGGCAGGTAGTAAAGCCTGCTTACTTTGACTTTGTATTGAACCTGTTTACCAGCTTTGGCTATTTTGACAGGGAAGAAGACAATGAAATAGCCATCAGGGCAGCAGCAGAAAACTTAAAGCCAGGTGGCCGTTTAGTACTTGACTTTATGAATACACCCCAGGTAATTGAGAACCTGGTAGCCCAGGAAGCTAAGATCTTAAGTAACATTCCTTTTCGTATTACACGACATGTTGAAGAGGGCTACATAATCAAGAATATCTACTTTAGGGATAATGATCATGATTACCATTACCAGGAAAGGGTAAAAGCTATTACAGAAAAGCAATTCAGGTATTATTTTGATGTGGCTGGCCTTGAAATAGAAACGCTTGCAGGTTCATATGACCTTGAACCGTATGTTTCAGGCTCTTCTGAACGGATGATCTTTATTGTCAAAAAGCCTTAAAAGGCATATAACCGCTGTGGAGTAATGCAATAGTCCAGGGCTATATCATGCGGACTTATATCAATTATTGTTTTTACAGGCGGGAATAAAGACACGCCAACTTTAATTACTGAAGGCGGGCATCTTTTCAGGAACCGGTCATAATACCCCTTGCCATAGCCTATGCGGTGCCCGGCTTCATCAAAAGCCAGTAAAGGTACCAATACCATATCAATACGCTTGTCTTCAAAAGGTATACGCACGGCTGGCTCTGGAATGCCCCAGCGGCCTTCTACCAACGGAATACCCGACAAAAGCTCTAATGTCTGCAACTCATCGGTAGCAGGATCTATCCAAGAAGTTACCAGCCTTAAGTTAGGGTAGCGTTCCTGCAGTATTTCAATAAGAGGGAGGGTATCTACTTCTTTTTGCTTGGCTATGCTCAAAAAAATATGCAGGCACCCCAACAGGCTTAAATCAAAGTGCAACATAAGTTGCCTGCCTATTTCCCTGCTACTGATATTTACATCTGCCACACGCAGACCGGCACGTAAAGCCTTATAATGCTGGCGCAGCTCTATTTTACTATTCATCTTCTGCTAATATATAAAAGCTGAAGTCGAAAGGATCAAACGCCTCAAGCAACTGCTTAATAAAATTACTATTGTTAAAATAAAAGGTAAGGAAGTTATCGTGCCGCTCTTGCAATCCTCCGTTTGGAAAAAGCTTATCTTTAAGCGATGCTATGCGGTTAATACCTGTTTCCTGCTTGGTTTCTTCTGCTTTTTTAAATCGCTTTTCGATATTTTCCAGGCCTTTTAAAGCCTTTGCTTCTTCAGCGCCAATCATTCCTTCAAAACTCTTATCTATTTGAGCTGCCTTTTCTTTAAGGGCTGTATACACTTTAGAAAGAGCTTCTTTCTGATCGTCAATAGTCCAGTGGCTACTGGCCACCTTTTGCATATACTCTTCTTTCAATACCTGCTGGCTTTTCAACACATCGGTTAACGAGAGCTCAAGCTTATGCAACCTGTCATAATTTGTTTTATTTACAACTAATGCAAAGTTGCGGGGCATCAACACAGGGAAACTAACCTTATAATGATCAAATACCCCTTTTAATTGTAGCCAGTAAACCACCTCTGCAGGGCCACCTACATAAGCCAGGTTAGGTAGTAGAATTTCCTGATATAAAGGCCTTAGTACTACATTAGGGCTAAAGCGTTCGGGATGCTCTTTTACAAGTGCCTTAATTTCTTCTGCTGTAAAGCTTACATCTGTGTTGAGCACTGTATAACGATCACCTTCCTGTATGATACGCTCTCTTATGTTTTTGTTTAAATAAAAGAAATTAATTTCTCTTGCATGAATTTGAGGTTTATAGCCCTTATTTTCCAGCTCTGCATCTGTAGCCTTAACCAGGCGTTCTGCGGTATGATTGGTAAGGTCATCCTCAATAACTGGTATAAGCAGTTTCTTTAACTCAGGATGATCTCCATCTATGGTAATAAGCCCCCATTCGCCAAACAACTCTGTTACAACCTGTCGGGTGGCGGCAGCAAGGGTCGGCTGCTCCAGGTAGGCTCTTTCAAAGAGAGGGGCCTTTTCTGGAAGCAGATCCAGTACTTCTTTTAAACCTTCTGGCGAAAATGCACCTACAGCACCGCTTTGATCAGTATCCCATTGATAACGCTGCCCAAACAGGTTAAAATGGTTAATTTCCTCAAAATCATGGTCTTCGGATGCCATCCAGTAAACTGGCACAAAATTACGCCCAGGGTATTGTTCTTTTAACCTATGGGCTATATTAATGGTGGTAGCAATCTTATATATAAAATATAGCGGGCCGGTAAATATATTAAGCTGGTGGCCTGTAACTACTGTAAAGGTATCTTCTGCTCCCAGAGCTTCAATATTTTGCTTTACTTGATGTGGCACTTCAAGCCTACTGTACTGCTCTTTAAGCACTTTAAGAAGCGTGGTACGCTGCGCAGCAGTATAACTGGCAGCCTTTTCCTGCATCTGGCTGGCAAAAGCCTCTATCTGCGGCGGGTTGTGATATAAAGACGTAAGATCTTGTTTACCTGAAAGGTAATCTGCAAGGGTGTCGCTAAAAAATCCTGTTTCGTGTAATGGGACTTTAGTTACTGACATAGAAAGTGTGGGTTGCATAGCAAAGCTTTCTGGTGAAGCTGCAAGTTATAAATAAGCCTATATTGTTGTGCCAACAAATTTCAATAATTTAAAAAAAGCCCAGGACTCAGTAGAATCCTGGGCTTTTTTAATACTATCTGTAGATACTATGGCACAATGGTTCCGTATAGATCAAACTCTGTAGCATCATAAATGTTTACATTGGCAAAATCGCCCAGGCGCACATATTGATCCTTAGCCTCAACCAACACCTCGTTATCCACCTCCGGAGAGTCAAACTCTGTACGGCCAATAAAGTACCCAGCCTCTTTACGATCAAACATTACTTTATACGTCTGGCCCACTTTCTTCTGGTTCAGCTCAAACGAAATACCTTCCTGTAAGGCCATAACAGCATTGGCACGCTCCTGCTTTATTTCAGCAGGTACATCATCTGCCATGCTGTGCGAGTGTGTTTGTTCCTCGTGCGAATAAGTAAAGATACCCAGGCGGTCAAAACGGTTACGCTCTACAAAACGATACATTTCCTCAAACTCCTGCTCAGTTTCGCCAGGGTGTCCAGAAATAAGTGTAGTTCTTAAGGCAATATTAGGGACAATATCGCGAATTGATTTAATCAGATCCTCGGTTTTTTCGCGTGTTATACCTCTACGCATACGCTTTAACATTTCAGTTGAACCATGTTGCAGCGGCATATCCAGGTAATTACATACATTAGGGCGGTTTTTCATTACCTCCAGCACATCCATAGGAAAGCCAGATGGGTAAGCATACTGCAGCCTGATCCATTCGATACCTTCTACATCAGAAAGGCGATCCACTAACTCGGCCAGGTTACGCTTTTTATATAGATCCAGTCCATAATAAGTCAGGTCCTGGGCAATTAAAATAAGCTCTTTAGTGCCATTTTTTGCCATAGTGGCTGCCTGCTGCACTAACACTTCCATTGGCTGCGAAACATGGCTGCCTCTCATTAAAGGAATAGCACAGAAAGAGCAGGGTCTGTCGCATCCTTCAGCTATTTTAAGATAAGCATAATGCGCGGGAGTAGTAATTAACCTTTCACCGATCAATTCGTGCTTATAGTCAGCTTTAAGCGTTTTAAGTAAGCGGGGCAGGTCGCGGGTTCCAAAGTAAGCATCCACAGAGGGGATTTCTACCTCCAGCTCATCTTTGTAGCGCTGCGAAAGACACCCTGTTACATACAATTTATCAATAAGTCCATTGTCTTTTGCATCTGCGTAGCGCAAAATGGTATCAATAGATTCCTGTTTGGCATTATCAATAAACCCACAGGTGTTAATAACAATAATGTTGGCTTCGTCTTTGTCAGACTCATGGTATACCTCCATCTTGTTTGCCTTAAGTTGGGTGTACAGCTCTTCTGAGTCAACCAGGTTTTTAGAACAACCCAGGGTAACAATGTTTACCGTATTTTTTTTCAGACCTTTTGTTTTCATTCAATGGACCAGCGCAATTAAGGCTGATGTATTAGTTATAAGATATAACAAAACAGCCTGCACAAGGAGCAGCCTGCCATATAGCCCGCAAAGATACGTGATTTTAAAGAAGATACCCTTATACAAGCTTTTTATTATAAAAAGCGGGGGCGGAACTATGCACTCTTAACCCTGCAGAGGATTAATAAGTTGCATCATAAGTAATATCAAAACGAAGTTCTTTTACCTGGCCTTTTTCTACTGTAACCGGAAAAATATTGTTCTCGCCATCAAAGAGATTGGCATACAGCCTGTCACCTTCTTTTACAAAAAGAGAATAGCGACCAACCGGCAACTCAGCCCTAAAGCAGCCCTGTTCATCAGATTGCACTTTTTTAACAAGTCGTGTAGAAACAGATGAATAGAATTGGGAATCGCTGGAGCGGACCTGGTTTATATTGGTAAGCTCATAAATGTGAACTTCGCGGCTTACTCCCCTACCTTCGCCTCCAGCAGGAATATCAGGCGATGGCATAAAATCACCACTTTTAAAAGTAACAATACCGCGCACTCCTTGTTTAAGGGGAGCGTTGCAGTCTTGCTGTGCTTGGGCAGAAGATTTACACATGGCAAACAGATTTAGCGCCAGGCTACCTACTCCTATTATTAATACAGAGTAAATCTGTAGCTTTTTATTTTTTGAAAAGCGAGTCCACAAATTCATATTTATTGAATACCTGAAGGTCATCTATTTTTTCACCTACGCCAATATACCTGATCGGAACATTGAACTCATCAGATATACCAATAATTACACCACCTTTTGCTGTACCATCCAGCTTGGTTATAGCCAGAGAGGTAACTTCGGTAGCCTTGGTAAATTCACGCGCCTGGTTGGCTGCGTTTTGGCCGGTGCTGCCATCAAGCACGAGCATTACCTCATGTGGAGCTTCGGGTATAAAGCGTTGTATTACCCTCTTGATCTTGCTAAGCTCGTTCATGAGATTTACTTTATTATGTAAGCGGCCGGCCGTATCAATAAGCACAACATCTGCATTGGTATCAACAGCTGTTTTAACTGCATCAAATGCAACAGAAGCAGGGTCTGTATTCATACCATGCGAAACCACAGGCACTCCGGTACGCTGCCCCCAAAGTATCAGTTGGTCTACTGCCGCTGCACGGAATGTATCGGCAGCACCTAATACTACTTTTTTACCAGCTTTATGGAACTGAGCCGCAAGTTTACCTATGGTAGTAGTTTTACCTACGCCATTTACCCCTACTACTAATACTACATAAGGTAGTGTTTGCTTAGGAAGGGTAAACTCACCCTTATTGCCATCTTCATTGGCAGCCAGTAAACGAACTACTTCTTCTTTCAGGATCAGGTCCAGCTCTGAAGCATTCAGGTACTTATCGCGCTCTACACGTTCTTCAATAGCCTTAATTATTTTTAAGGTGGTGGGTATGCCTACATCAGAACTGATCAGAATTTCTTCAAGTTCATCAAGAACCTCTTCGTCTACTTTAGACTTACCAACAACAGCCTTACCAAGCTTTGAAAAAAAGCTCTCCTTGGTTTTCTCAAGACCCTTATCCAGCGATTCTTTCTTCTCTTTAGAGAAAATATCAAACAGTCCCATAATGGATGAAAATTACGTATAGTGGCAATATAACAAAAAAGTCCCTGATTCGGGACTTTCTACGTATCAATAGATAATATGTTGTTATTTAGCTGCTAAAAAATCCTGCACCATTTCAGCAGGCACAATTTCTTCTTTAAAGGTGTAAGCCCCTGTTTTTGGAGACTTCACAGCTTTCACAACTTTGGTGTAAACTTTAACACCTTCAGTTTTTTTCAGGGTTGCTACTACTTTCTTAGCCATTTCTTACTTAATTTCTTTGTGAACAGTATATTTCTTCATCACTGGATTGAACTTCTTTAGCTCTAACCTTTCAGTGGTGTTTTTTCTGTTTTTAGTAGTGATGTATCTGGAAGTTCCTGGCAAACCGCTGTTCTTATGCTCAGTACATTCCAAGATTACCTGCACTCTGTTACCTTTCTTTGCCATCTCAGAATAAATTGTTTTGTATTGGGAGTGCAAATATAGTAATTATTTGCACTCTATAAAATGTTCTCTTAAAATATTTTAAGCAAAAACACAGCCTGCTATATTTAGGCTTACTTCTATTGTTTTAAACGATAGTTAAGCCTTTAAAATTCCTCAAATAAAAATTAAGCTCCTTCTACCTGCTCAAGCATTTTTGCTGCATGCAAGCCTAAATGTTTAATAATTGACTGCTTATATTTAGGATCGGCCCTGTAGGTTTTCATAAACTCGTTCATTAAAGGAGCCCAGTCACTTCCTGCTGGCATAATAACTCCAAACTGCTCGCCTGCACTATCTGCCACGGGGTGGCGCTTTATAGTTTTATTTCTTTTAAACGCCTCCAGGTACAGAGCCATATCCTGGTAGCAAAAACCATTCGGGTCTGCCAGCATCTTTTCAAGTGCCTCCATGCTAGACGATGTAGAAACAACTTTCATATCTTTATAATGCTTTGCTTTTAAATCCAGCATACGCTTTTCGTGTGTTGTACCTTTAGGTACATAAGCTGTTTTACCGGCAAGCACCTGCTCTATTGACTCCAGCTTTGAAATAGTAGGCACATTGCTATGGGTTACCAGTACCGCAATGTTTGTCATAAAAGGAGGGCTAAAGTTAATTTCTTTTTTACGGGCATCAGTAATGGTTACATTGCCAAGCCCCAATACACCATCAGACCCTGCTTTAACACTATTATAAAATGACGTAAAGTTTTCGCCATTGCCTTTAAACTGGAAGTTGATCTTAACACCTTCTTTTTTCTCCACATACTCTGCAAAGTTATTGATCAGATCAACACACACTCCCTCTGCCTGGCCAGCACTGGACTTATAAATAAGCCCCGCTGTTTCATAAAAGGTTACTGTAAGGTTTGCTGAACCGTTTTTCTTGGCAACAGCATAAGAATCGCCTTTTAACGCTTGTGCAGATACAAAAGAAGCACAAAGCAATAGCGCTATTACCTGAAAAGAACAGGCAAGTGCTTTTTGAACATTGAAAAAGTAGAGATTTGATTTCATAGAAGTAAGGGATAATAATGTAAGACACTCACTTGATTATAAGCTAATATACAATTACTATCTACTATTCTTCTCGCCATCTATACATGGGCAGCTTTGATATACGCCGTTTACAACCATATTACCTTAAAGCAGCCTAATTTTCTTTTATATCTTACGCCTTTACTACGCAAATACATAATAATGGGCAGTAGTATTTGTATTTAAACAGCCACCTGGCTATATCTTAAAAAATACTTTTAAGGTTGAACAAAATCTTTGCAACAAGCACCTTAAATACCTCATTTATAGAACCTACCTTCTAAAGCGCTTCACAAATAAAATAATTAAAAGATAGGTTTGAGTAGATCACAAGAACAATAGTGTTATTACTTATATAAATTTTTAAATCTTAGTTATAAAATAATATATAGAAATAATTTTAAAACATAAGCAATTAGGTACTAAGTAAGTTTACAAAAGCAAAATTAAATTTCCGCTTTTTAATAATAAATCAAAATGTATTTTGCCAAATTCAATAAATCAAAATTTTATAATTAATACCTCTCTTACTAAATCCTGCCTCATCTACTCAATTATTATTTTGGCATTATAAACTTTATCTACATCAGCAACCCTTAGAAAGTATATACCTTGTGGCAGGTTTAAGTTACTTTCAATTATATATAGCCCTCTTTTTTGCTGTACCGGCTCAGAAAAGCCAACAGTTATCTCCCGGCCATGAACATCGTAAAGCATTACCTTACTATGATTACTAAACGATTGATTAAACTCTACCAGAAATTTTCCTTTTGAAGGATTAGGGTAAACTTTTATTAAAGAGCCAGCCTGTAGTTCTGGTACTAGAGACGTAGCAAGCGGGCTTAACTGGTACACCCTTCCGCCAGAATATGCCAACACAAATAATTCACCATCCTCCCCTTCTGCAAATGAAGCAATCTGATGAGGACTATCAATAAGCAATTCTGCTGTGGCAGCTGCCTGCATGGTATTAAGGGCCCATATCCTGCCACTTACAAAATCGCCAAATATATAATGCCCATGTAATTCTGGCATAAGCCCCCCCCTATACACAAAACCACCGGTTATAGAGCGCCCTGTGGCAGGCAACCCGTGCTGATACTCCCAAACTGGTGGAATAAGTCCTGTTTGTGCACAGTTTTCAGCAGGTGTATAGCAAAAGGTTCCCTCCAGGATTCTCCATCCGTAATTACCTCCTTTTTGAATAATATTTACCTCCTCCCGTGCGCTCTGCCCTACATCTGCCGCCCAAAGTGCACCGGTTTCCCTGTCAAAACTAAACTTCCATGGGTTTCGAAGCCCATACGCATAAATTTCGGGCCGTGCATTAGTGGTATTTACAAAGGGATTATCCGCAGGAATACTGTAGGCCAGCCCGCCCTGAGCTGCATCTACATTTATCCTCAGGATCTTGCCAAGTAAATTTGCCAGGTTCTGTGCATTATTACCTGGATCACCAGCTCCCCCACCATCTCCTGACGCTATATAAAGGTAGCCATCCGGCCCAAAAGCAACTTTACCACCATTATGATTGGTTTGTGGTTGAGGAATGGTTAAAAGCACTTGCTCGCTATTATGCATTACCTGTAAAGGTTGCCCAGAGCCAACTTGAAACCTGGACAAGCAGCTTTCCAGCCCCTCGCGCTGCCTTGTGTAATACACATACAAGTATCTGTTTTCTGTAAACGCCGGGTGCAGAGCCAGTCCAAGCAAACCCATTTCCCCGCCAGCTCTTACCTGTTCCCTTATATCCATAAAAACACTTTGCTCTGCAGTATTTCTATTGTATAAATAAACCACCCCTGGCTGAGAAACTACAAGATATTGCTCTTCTGCCCCTTGCAGAGGTACCATTTCGAGGGGTTGTTGCCATTGAGAGGCCGGGTTGATATCTACGAGCCTGTATTGAGCATAGGCTGTATTACATAACATTCCGATTAGCGAGCACGATACTAATACCAGTCTGGATAGGGACATAACTTTATGGCTAGATTAAAAATTACTACTACAAAAGCTACAACCAATGGCCGAAAGTACCAGGCATGTACCCACTTATGTTAGTGATGGAAAGGCCTCTTCTTAATTACACCGCCCGTAGTATCATCTATACGATGTGTAACGATAAAAGCTGTTTCGTCTATAGACTTAACAATGTTTCTTACTTTAGGCACCTCAAGCCTGGTAAACACACAAAACAGCACATCTTGCTCTGCATTACTCATACCCCTGCGTCCGTTCAATACAGTTACCCCTCTGCCCAGGTCTTTGAGAATTGTATTTTTAATAGCATCGTTTTTTGTAGAGATTATAAATACACCTAAATACTCTTCAATACCGTGTATTATAAAGTCTACCATTTTAGAGGCAGCAAAATAAGTTAGTACAGAATACATAGAAATTTCAATACCCAGCACAAGAGCACCAACAGAAAAAATAGCGATATTAAAAATAAGAATCAGGTCACCAATTGACACTGAGGTTTTTTTAGACAGTAGTATGGCTGCTATTTCGGTACCATCCAGTACGCTCTCAGCACGCATACATAAGCCAATACCCGACCCTAAAAAAATGCCTCCAAATATTGCAGTAAGCAGTTTATCGTGGGTAACTTCCGGAAACTCCAGCAGAGCCAACATTAACGATAAGCCCAAAATGGCCAGTACGCTTTTTACAGCAAAGCGCATCCCAATCTGGTTATACCCCAAAATAATAAAAGGTATGTTAAGCACAACAACCAGGATCGCTAACGATAAACCCGTGGTTAGTGAAGCAAGAATTGAAATACCCATAACCCCACCATCAATAAACTGGTTAGGCAGCAGAAACCCTTTAAGCCCCAGCGCAGCAGAAAACACACCTGCCAGTATCAAAAACGTATCTTTAATAACCCGTACCCGGGTGTGACTCTCTTTATCCAAAACAATACTATTAAGTGGTGATGTTTGAAGAGTAATGCTAGTATTCTATTAAAAACCCTAAAGTCGAGGCAACTATGCATTAGCAGATTATAGTACCTGTAGTAAGTATATAGCTTAAAAATATGCTTACAGGATCATCTTTTTGATATATACAGAAATAAAAAAGACAGGGTTATTAATATTCCCTGTCTTTTTCATTTAAGAGCAAAACTTAAAATTTTTGTTTTGCATTAGCGCTCATAACGATCGTCTATTCTTCTGCGGCGCTCGGCCTCATCATCGCCAAACCAGCTTCTTACTTCA
>FPIC01005940.1_pt1 | contig 32541 bp, 17 predicted proteins | sample 1504481 | NCBI WGS metagenome assembly FPIC01 (sample SAMEA4475357, study PRJEB15587) | soil metagenome | biome: Soil; feature: Field | place: India | collected 2015-03-11 | depth 0 m
ATGGACGAACTTTCTGAAGAAGATAAGCTGATCGTGAGCCGCGCCCGTCGTGTACAGCGCTTCTTATCTCAGCCTTTCCACGTAGCTGAGCAGTTTACAGGCCTTAAAGGTGTACTTGTTGATATTAAAGATACCATCAGAGGCTTTAACGAGATTATGGACGGTAAGCATGACAACCTTCCTGAAGCTGCGTTTAACCTTGTAGGTGGTATTGAAGATGCAGTTGCCAAAGGACAAAAACTAATGGCTGAAGCCAGATAATTAAAAAACCATGTTTGTAGAAATTATAACTCCGGACCGTAAGGTATTTGAAGGTGAAGCTGTATCCGTACAGTTTCCTGGAGCTGATGGTAAGTTTGCTGTATTGAACAGCCACGCTCCCATGATCAGCGCCTTAGGCCGTGGTGATATTCGCATCAGAACTGCCAACGATGAAAAGCGTATGACCATTGATGGTGGTGTGGTTGAAGTACTAAACAACAAGGTAACTGTACTGGCCGAGTCGGTACTGTAAGCCTAACTAGCTAATAAATAAGAAAGCCTCCTTTTAGGAGGCTTTTTTTGCTTTATACAAAACGTTCTTACTCTTCTTCATTGTCATCCAGCACACTGTCCAGATCAATGCCTGATTCGGCCAGTACCTTATCAAATTCCCCTTGGCTGATATCACAGAAGCCGTCTTCATACATCTCCTGTATATCATCTTCGGTAAGCTCATATACATCAAGTGCCCATTCTTCATCACCCTCTTCTTTCATCAACTCTACACCCTCATATATATACTCATCTTCCGGATCAGCCACTTTTTCAACACGGTAGTACACTAAACCGTCTTCAAATTCGCACATTAAGTATTTTGTTTCCATAGTGTTTTTGTTTGTTTTACTTACGTAAAGGTAAGGCTTAAGTATAAAAAAGAGGCACTAAAAAATAAATTCTACCTCAACCCAAACAACGCACTCACAATCAAGAAGATGCAATTAAACCAACCTTCATACTAAAGGTATTAAGAAATATGTACCTTTGCACCTTTATATTTTGATCCTTGAAAAATAAGCAACACTTTTCGGCCGCCCTGTCGGCCTTTATAATCTGGGGTTTTATTGCATGGCCCTTAAAGGCATTGCACGCGTACGAGAGCAACCAGATTCTTTATTACCGTATTGCTTTTGCGGTAACCATATTAATATTGCTAGTAGGGCTTTTCAGACGTAAAGCCCTGGCTGAAAATTTTAGGTCGTTCAGGCAAAACACACCTGGTGTACAAAGAAAAGAATTACTGCTAATTGCAGCTGGAGGGATATTGTTAACCACCAACTGGCTTTCGTTTATTTACACAGTAAACCATATCAGTATACAGGCCGGCTCTTTTGCTTACCTGGTATGCCCTATTCTTACGGCCGGCCTGGCATATGTAACTCTGCAAGAGAACTTACGGCCATTACAATGGATGTCGGTTGCCCTGAGCTTAGGGGCCTGTTGCCTGATAGGGATAGACTCATTCTATAACCTTATGTTCAGTATGATCATAGCTACTTCATATTCCCTGTACCTGATCACACAGCGTATACTTAAGAACTACGATCGCATTGTTCTGCTTACTATACAACTTGTGCTTTCTTTCGGGGTAATAAGTCTGCTTGGTAGCAGCTTTAGAGGTATTGCGCCTGTAGATAGCTCTTTTTACCTCCATATATTTACTTTAAGCAGTTTATTTACCGTTTTCCCTTTGTTTTTGAACCTGTTTGCGCTTAAAGAATTGAAGTCTGCAACCATGGGCATACTAATGTATATAAACCCCATGATCAATTTTGCACTTGCATGGTTGTACTATGGCGAAAGTATTTCTGCAACCCAAGCCATGGCATATACCATTATTTTAAGTTCTGTATTACTCTACAACCTGCATTTTAAAGCAAAGCCCAAACCAGCCCTACCTGCTTAAAAAGAGTAAGTAATTGCATCTGCTACGGTCTGGGTTTGTATTTAACCTTTTATGCTGATGTATAATTAAAAAAGCAGAAACAGGACCCTGTTTCTGCTTTTTTAATTATATGTATACCTGTATGATGTTTTGAGCATCATTTTGTTTCTTTACACCAAACTACACAGTAATTATTGCTCTCTTTTTTGATTGCCGCTACTTTCACCACCTTCTGGCCTGGCAATAGAATCGCGCATAGAGGTATCGGCTTTTATATTCTGCATTTTATAATAATCCATAATACCCAGGTTACCACTACGGAACGATTCTGCCATGGCCTTAGGTATTTCTGCTTCTGCTTCAATTACACGCGCACGGGCCTCCTGCGACTTGGCACGCATTTCCTGCTCTACTGCAACAGCCATAGCTCTACGCTCTTCGGCTTTTGCTTCAGCCACTTTAAGATCGGCATTTGCCTGGTCAATCTGCAGTTTTGCACCAATGTTGGTACCAACGTCTACATCAGCAATATCAATAGATAGAATTTCAAAAGCCGTACCGGCATCCAGTCCGCGGCCCAGTACAAGTTGAGATATTTTATCGGGATTGGCCAATACATCTTTATGGTTTGCAGCTGAACCTATAGACGTTACAATACCCTCGCCTACACGGGCCAGGATGGTTTCTTCTCCGGCACCACCTACTAGCTGGGCAATGTTGGCACGTACCGTTACACGGGCTTTAGCAATTAGCTGTATACCATCTGCTGCCACTGCTGCTACAGAGGGCGTATTAATTACCTTAGGGTTTACAGAGAACTGCACCGCCTCAAATACATCACGACCGGCAAGGTCAATAGCAGTAGCCTGCTTAAAGCTTAGATTGATGTTGGCCTTATCAGCTGAAATAAGAGCCTTTATTACTCCTTGAACATGCCCGCCAGCAAGGTAGTGAGTTTCTAGCTCGGTAGTAGTTACATTTAAGCCAGCCTTGGTGGCGGTTATCATGGAGTTAACAATCAGGCTGGGTGGTACTTTACGAATACGCATAAACACCAACTCGAACAAACCTACACGTACGCCCGAAAACAAGGCTGTAATCCAGAGGTTGATTGGAACAAAGTAAAGGAATATGCCCAGAAGGACAACACCTATAACGACCAGGAATAAAACAGAAAGGATATTAGTTTCCATGAAATATATAATTGTTAAGAAAGAGGTTCTACTATAATTCTGTGCCCATCTACTTGCACTACTTTAACCTGAATGCCTTTGGCAATCATCTGGCCATAGGTACGCACTTCAAAAACCTGGTTACTAAACTCAGCATTGCCGCTGGGCCTCAGGGTAGATAAGGTAGTGCCGACATCTCCCACCCTCAGCAGGGTTTCTGCACGATCGTTGGTGCGGCTGGTATTGGTATCAAACAGTGCAAAGCGCTGCCACGATTTGCTTTTAAAGCTATAAATAATAGCCAAAAGCGAAACTATAAGGGTAGCGGCAACAGCAGTATGCCCTGCAACAGACCCAAAAAAGAAATAACTTAAATAGATACCAAAACCAGTTAGTGCCAGACCTGCAACACCTACAATGGTTGTACCCGGTACAAATACCAACTCAAGAATAATAAGCAAGACTCCTACAAGTAGTAAGGCTGCCACCGTTACAATCTCGAGCATACAAAGTAGTTAGTTATTGTAATATTTACATTTCAACAGTTGCCATAGTTTAACCGGATTTTTAAGGCTAAGCGGCAGGTACACGGGTTAAATATATACATTCTTAATTGTAAATAATATTTTTAAAATCTCTAACTTGCCTCCCATAATCATACTTTCAGCAATATACTCTTGCACAAAGAGTTATTTACATATTATTCTATCAACCTGCTTTGTATATGCTCCGCACTTTTGTTGCAGCTGTTGTACTTTCAAGTATTGTATTGAGTAGCTGCCGTCCGGCTCCCAAACCTACACTAAGCGAAACGTTTAAACAGCTCAATGCCGAAATAAACTCCAATTTTGAGGCCTACACCAACCTGGAAGAGGCCACAAGAACCATTGGACACCGATTAACAGGAACTGAGAATGGACGTAGAGCTGAGGAGTTTACCCATCGTTTGTTCAAAAAATACAAAATGAACAATGTGAGGTTCCAGGAGTTTGCTGTAGAAGCCTGGATGCGCCAGAGCGTACAGCTTGAAATAGTGCCTGTTAACAGTGATAACTTTATTACATTTCCGGCGGTAACCCTGGCACACTCCCCTCTTAAAGTAAACCTGGAAGGCGAAATTATTGATGCAGGCAACGGTCTGGCCAGTGACTTTGAAGCTTTAGGCGACAAAGTAAGAGGCAAGGTTGTGTTGATGAACATAGGTATAAGCCCCCCCAACCCTAACTTGCAAAACCTTCACCGCTCAGAAAAGTGTGCCCTGGCAATACGTTACGGAGCAGGTGGAGTAATTATGGTAAACCAGGTGCAAGGCAATGTGCTACTTACAGGCACAGCCTCTATCGATGGTTCGCTTATACCGATCCCTGCGGTTTCGGTTTCGCTGGAATCGGGCAGGCAAATACGCCACTGGCTGCGCGAAGAGCAGCTACAAGCTAATATTGAAATGGTAAACACCTCTGAGCAGGTAAAAGCCCGAAATGTTATTGCCCAGATCCGTGGAAGCGAGCTGCCTAATGAAAAAATTGTAATCGGAGGCCACCTGGACTCTTGGGACCTTGCTACAGGGGCTATTGACAATGGTATTGGCTCTTTTACCGTAATTGAAGTAGCCCGTGCATTACGCTCATTAAAGTACCGCCCAAAACGAACCATTGAGTTTGTAATGTTTATGGGCGAAGAAATTGGCCTGAAAGGTTCCGAAGCGCTCGTGGCAGAATACAAAGCCCAAAATAAGCTAAATCAGGTAAAATTTATGGTAAACCTGGATATGGCAGGCAATGCCACTGGCTTTAATGCCATGGGCCGTAATGAAAGCAAAATATTTTTTGAAGAAATTGGCAAGCTGATCCAGTCTGTTGATCCTGCCTTTCAAAACAAAATAAACAATACCCCAGGCCTGCATAGCGACCATCAGAATTTTATGCTGGAAGGTATACCTGTAGCTGCACCTGTTAGCAACCTGGACCCTAAGGTGTATAGCTGCTACCATGCCAGTTGTGATAACTTTAACCTCGTAAACCGCGAGCATATGTTAGTAACCGCCCGTTATACCGCTATGCTGATTTATGCTTTAGCCGAAGTAGAACGTATTCCATCGAGGCGTATGACCAGTGAAGAAACACGAGATTTTCTAATAGAAAACAACCTGAAAGAGAAACTTCAGATAGGAGGCGACTGGCGCTGGTAAACCTACTATACTCATAAGTAAAAACCCCTGGTGTAAAGCTGCTGCTTATACCAGGGGTTTTTACTTATAAAACATAAGGTTGTTATACCAACTCTTTATACATTACTGTAGCACTGGCAGGACATACACTTGTAAACTCGCTGGTGTGTTTAACTTCAGCAGGTACGGCTTCGCGGTCTATAGTCTTATAATTAAGCTTCTCAAAAAAATCTTTGGCAGTAGTAGTTAACAGAAACACTTCTTTTAAGCCTTCTTTTTTGGCGAACTCCTCTAACTCCTGGGCAACAAAACGTCCTAAGCCCTTTCCTTTTTGTGCTTCCTCTATACTTACAGATCGAATAAGGCCCAACGTACCCAGCACCTCCAGCCCCCCAGAACCTATTACCTTACCCTTTTGGGTAAGCGCAAAGAGTTTTACCTCAGGCTTAATGTCGGCAACAGGCAATTTACTCTCCTGAAGCAGTTGGGTTATCTTTTCACGTTGTTTCTCACTGGCTTCTTTAAAAAAGACTTTATTCTCACGGCTATGTATCCCTTCTCCATATACTGTAGTAGAGCCAAATGTATAAAAGGCCTCCCAGCTTACTCCTTGTGGATCGGTAACCCAGGCTTTTTCTGATTTAGCATAACAGCAGGAGCATTTCCCCTCTTCCCGGATAGAAGCCTTTGCCTGTTTTAAGTTAGCGTATACTTCCTGCAACTCTTCAGGGCTCTCCGCTTGTATACCCAGGTGTTCTATGCCTGTGGCTTCTGGGTGCAAGCTAATGGCAAAATTAATGCGAGGGTCTTCCAACATCCATTTGGCATAGTCATCTTTAACTACCGTTGGCTCTGCATTAAACATGGCACTATAAAACGCTACATTTTCTGCAATGTCTTTTACTCTTACGTTGACGTGAAACCTTTTCATATGTTTGTGTTTTTAATTGGCTTAATTTGTTTTCACAGTCATGACTGGGTGAGGGCCAAAAAGACGCAGAGTTCTCTAAATTTTTTTTAAATTTTCTTCTTTATAGGCTTGAAGTGGCTCACAATGAGGCTTTACGTCAAAATAAATAATTTCTCCCTGCTCGTTAAACTCTACTGAACAGCATTCCAGAAAAAGATCGCGAAGCTTTTCGCGCCCTCTTTGAATGCGCGATTTTGTAGCCGACAGACCAAGTTTAAGGCGTTGTGCAATCTCCTGTTGCTTTACACCTTCAATATCAGAAAGCAACAAAGGTTCTGCATACTCTTTAGGTAGCAGGTTAATAAGTGGAATAATAAAATAAGCCGCCTCTGAAGGGATTGAGCTACTATTCACTTCTTCTATATCAAAAGACTCATTTAAAGCAAGTGTTTTACTCTTGCGGCGGTAGTAATCTACTATTGTGTTCTGGGCAATCTGGTATAGCCACGATTTAAGGTTTTTTACGCCAGACTTTGAAGCGCAGAAAGAATATACTTTCATAAGTACTTCTTCCTGTATGTCTTTAGCATCATCTTCATCAGATACCCTCTTCCTGATATAACCGTGAAGCAACTGTTTGTGCTCAAGCCACAGTTGTGGAACATCGCAATTCATAAAAGTATCATTTGTTGTTTTACCAATAATTTAACAAGATGGCTCTTCATATACAATACAGCCTATCAGTTTTGGATGATCTTGTACCAATGTATCTGCTGATTCATTTCTGAGCATCCAGGCAACCAGGAAATCGCCTCCGGCCGCCATGGTAAAAAACACCCCAAATGCAAAAAGCCAGATATTATGAGCAACAATACCCCAGATAGCAGGAACAAAACCCATCAATATAGCTGGCATAAGCCCACCTACAAGGTACTGCCAGGCTTTTAAAGGCTCTTTGCAATGGCAATAGGGTGTTACTGCCTTCCAGATTATACCAAAGCGTATAGAAGCAAAGCCTCGTTTGCAAAAAACAGCCCATGTAATTCCATGAATAAACTCATGCACCAGTACCCCTCCCAGGAACACAGTCAAAAAAACCAATGGACTTAACAGCAATAGCTGCCGGCTGTTCTTGAGCGCATACATTATACCATCAAAAGTGTAATAACTATGCCACACCCACACATACACAGCAATCATTACTAACATAAAAGGTAAGGCAAAAGCCAATGCATAAATATTGGCCTTTACAGCATCTATGGTAAGCTCCCTCTTTTTATAATTAACCGTATCCATTCTGTTAAGCAACTTTTTATGATCGATCTTATATCCTTATGCTTCTCAAATGTTTCCAGGGCTTTTACTGCATTTTTAGCATCAATTAAAAATCCACTTCATCAGAAAATGAGTAGGTGTGTATAACACCAAAGGGAAAAACAACATTACTGCTCCAAAATATATACCTTTTGGCACAGTTTCCTGAGGGCTACTACCAGGCCCGTACACCCAATTAATGTTTTCCTGGGGAGTACCAAAATAAAAGGCCATAGGCAGTACCAACCAGGCAAGGGCTATTTGCCAGTAAAGGGCCTGTGGCTCATATCCCCACTTAATAAGCAGCCAGATTACAATAGCAGGCAAAAACACATGAAAAAGCGACAAGGCCCTTAAAAACAAACTTAGTTGGCTATCAAACATATAATCTGTTAGCCCAAATAAAGACTTACCCGTAACCAGGCGGCCAAAGTAATCAATATTCCATGCAATTTCGGGTAGTAATACTCCTACCCCAATCATGCTTACCAACAAACGGCTTTCTGTCCATAAGGCAATGCAAATTGCAAACAGGGCAATATCAGAAAACCACAAAAAATTGGCCGGACCATAGTTTTTCCAATAAACAGGTATCAATAAAAATACAAAAGCTGTATAGAGGAGCTTTAACCAAAGTGGTATCATAGGTGTTATGCTAAACTTTGGGTAAGATATAAAAAAAACAGGCCCATGAAAATAATCCATGAGCCTGTATATAAAATTTGAGGGTTTACTATGTTAACCAACCAAGCCATTTGCCACCAGGTGCTCGGCAATCTGCACGGCATTGGTAGCCGCTCCTTTACGTAGGTTATCGGCTACTACCCACATGTTAAGGGTTTTAGGCTGTGTTTCGTCTCTGCGCAGGCGGCCTACAAATACCTCGTTTCGGTTATGGGCATTCATGGGCATCGGGTATTTTAAGTTCTTTACGTCATCTTCTACAATAACTCCTGGTGCATCTTTCAACAGGTTGTATACCTCCTCCATGTCGTATTCGTTCTCAAACTCCACATTTACAGACTCAGAGTGGCCTCCCATTACAGGTATACGCACGGTTGTAGCAGTTACACGAATGGAGTCATCGCCCATAATTTTTTTGGTTTCGTTTACCATTTTCATCTCCTCTTTGGTGTATCCATTATCCATAAATACATCAATATGAGGAATTACATTCAGGTCAATGGGGTAGGCATATGCCATTTCGCCCTGCTTACCCTGCCGCTCGTTCATAAGCTGGTCTACTGCTTTTTTGCCTGTACCTGTTACCGATTGGTAGGTAGATACAACAATACGCTTTACTTTATATTTTTTATGAAGTGGGTTAAGTGCTACCACCATCTGTATAGTAGAACAGTTGGGGTTAGCTATAATCTTATCGTCTTTAGTAAGCGTATGTGCATTAATTTCGGGCACAATAAGTTTATTGGCCGGGTTCATACGCCAGGCAGATGAGTTATCGATAACTGTAGTACCTGCTTCTGCAAAACGCGGGGCCAGCTCCAGTGAGGTGCTGCCACCTGCTGAGAAAATTGCAATTTCAGGCTTAAGCTTTATGGCTTCTTCCACACCGATCACGCTAAATTCCTTACCCTTAAAGCTTACTTTTTGTCCTATGGATTTTTCTGAAGCTACCGGTAGAAGCTCAGTTACTTCCAGGCTAGACTCTGCCAGTACTTTTAATACTTGTCCACCAACAAGGCCAGTGGCTCCAACAATTGCAACTTTCATGTTATATTTTACTGGTTATTAACAAATTAGCTATTTATAAAATACTTAATTTTAAGCTTTTATATACTATAAATTTCAACGGGCAATTATAAGAAATATTCTGTTTTATACTTATATGCTTTTTCAACTTAATTCGTTCCCGTCTGCATTTTTAAAAATATTTTAAAATAAAGAGTATTAGTTTCCTATTCTATAAAAATAAGCCTTTACTGCACCCTTTATATAGTATTTTTTTAATTATGAGACCCATCTTACTTTTTCTCCTGTTCACTTTGGGTGGGCAGCAGGTTTATGCCCAGTTTAAAGATCATTTTTCAGATGGAAACTTTACCCATAACCCTGCCTGGGCGGGCGAGAGCTCTAAATTTGCAGTAAATAAGAGTAGCCAGCTGCAATTAGAAACCAGCGGATCAGGTACAGCCTACCTGGCTACCCCCAGCACCGTACTCCAAGAAGCAGAGTGGCAGTTTTATGTAAGGCTGGCTTTTGCACCCAGCAATACCAACCAGGCTCGTATATACCTTGCAGCAGACCAGGAAAACCTATCAGCCCCCCTAAATGGCTATTTTATACGCCTTGGCGAAAACGGAGACCGTGATGGCATTGACCTGTATCGGCAAAGCGGATCTACCGAAACCAGGCTGCTTACAACCTTTCCCGGCCAGGCTGCCAGCAACCCCACCTTACGCATAAAAATAACTCGCAGCAAAGATGGCCTCTGGACCCTGCTCGCTGATAGTACCGGGGGAACCAACTTTAAACAGGGCGGGCAAATAAGTGACCTTACCCATAAGACCACTCATTTTTTTGGTGTGCAATGCAGGTATACCTCTACCAATGCCACACGTTTTTTCTTTGATGATTTTGAGGTAAGCTCTACTTATATAGATACTACCCCACCGCGGCTACTTTCAATTAGTACACCTACTGCCTACGAAACTTTACTAACGTTTTCGGAGCCAGTAGCTCAGCAGGCAGAGCAAGTAAGCCGTTATCTGCTTAATAAAAGCATTCTTCCTTCTTCTGCCCAGAGGCTTAATACAGATCCTGCAACTATAAAGCTAAACTGGTTACCGGGCCTTGCAGATGCACACCTCAACGAGTTGATGATAAAAGATCTTGCAGACCTGGCAGGTAATATACTAGCAGATACTACTGTGTATTTTGGCTGGTATGCTCCCTTTGTACCCACTTACCGCGATGTAGTAATTAATGAGTTAATGATAGACGAGAGCCCTGTAGTAGGTTTGCCCCAGGCCGAGTTTGCCGAGTTATATAATACTACTCGCAAGCCTATAAACCTTGCAGGGTTTATGTTTGGTACCGATAAAAAATCTGTAGTTCTGCCCGAGTACACTCTACAACCCGGTGGTTATGTATTGATATGCGCTACCTCTAAAGTAAACGATTTAAGGCCTTTTGGACCAGTACTAGGCCTGGCGATACCAGCCTTTATAAACAGTGGTGATACCTGGACCCTGCGCGATGCTAACGGGCAACTTATAGACAGGGTAAGTTATGACCTGAGCTGGTATGGTGATGCCGTAAAAGCAAACGGAGGCTGGACCCTGGAGCAAATAAATCCTTATACCAAATGTACTAGCCCAGCTAACTGGACAGCCTCTGTCGATAACAAGGGCGGTACACCAGGAACAGTAAATACTGTACAGAACCTGCAAGCCGATACTATAGCCCCAACGGTAAATCGCCTGTTGTTAAAAGACAATACTGCAGAAGTATTTTTTAGTAAACGCATGGATAGCCTAACGCTCACGCAGGGCAACTACCTATTATCAGGCGGCTTGTCTATAAATACAATGCAGGTAAACAGCCCGGAGTTTAGCTATATTAAACTTATTTTAAACAATAGACCCGAGCCAGGTAAAATATATACATTGAAGTTAACAGGCCTAAAAGATTGCCCTGGCCAGGCCCTAAAAGATACTACCCTAGAGTTTGGTGTAGGCAGTATACCTCGCTACCATGAGGTTGTAGTTAACGAAATATATGCGCGCCCAGGCACCCAAACCAAACTACCTAACGCTGAGTTTATAGAATTATACAATCCCACCAGTAAATTAATAGATTTGGAGGGCTGCACTTATAGTGATGGCACTACAAGCATACAACTGCCTTCTATTTTAATACCACCGGGCCAATACCTTATTCTTTGCCCCTCTGCAGCTGTAACTTCTTACCTTGGCTATGGCCAGGTCAGAAGCTTGTCCCGATGGATTTCATTAACGATAGCAGGCAAACGCCTTACCCTCAGAAATCCTTCCGGAGAATTAATCCATACGGTTCACTATTCTGATAATTGGTATGGTGATGCCATAAAAAAGAATGGAGGCTGGACCCTCGAAATGATAGACCCTGCAAATGCCTGCACAGGCAGTGGCAATTGGACTGCTTCAATAGCAAATACAGGAGGCACACCTGGCCGCCGCAATTCTGTAAAAGCACTAAATCCAGACCTTATACCACCAGTTTTACAGGAAGTAATTGCTCTATCGCCAACTTTACTAAGGCTTCGCTTTAACGAGAGCCTTGATAGCACCAGTGCAGTGCGGGGATACTACCAATTAAACGCAGGCATTGCCATACAAAAAGCCGAAGTACGCCCTCTTGACTTTAATAATGTGTACATTCAGCTTGCAACACCTTTAACAAAAAGAGTAACGTATACCCTTTCTGCAAATAACATAACAGATTGTAGTGGCAACATGCTTACTCCTTCTTCTATGCGCGTGGTGTTACCAGAACCTGCGGAACAACGAGATATTGTTATAAACGAAGTATTATTTAATGCACCTACTGGCGGAGCTACCTTTATAGAGCTCTATAACAATTCATTAAAAGCTATTAATCTGCAAGACTGGCAACTTGGCAACCTTCAAAACAATACTCCCTCTGGCCTACGAACCATAACCACAGACCCTTATATAGTGTTACCTGGACAATATGTTGCCCTTACTAACAATATAGACGCGATACAGCGCAACTATCCCCGGGTACGTGCCGAAGCTCTGTTACAAATACCCTCTATGCCCTCCTTACCAAACAGTAATGGCTCTGTAGTACTGCTAACTTCCAGTCAATTAATTCTCGATCAGTTCGAATATTCTGAAAAAATGCACTTGCCATTGCTTCGGGATAAAAAAGGTGTATCTTTAGAAAGAATAGCAGCTTCTGCGCCTACAGAAGATTATCATAACTGGCAATCTGCCGCTGCTGATGCCGGCTATGCTACCCCTGGGTATACAAATTCACAAAGATTAAATTCTACAGAACTTCAATCTGCAATAAACGTATATCCAAAGGTATTTACTCCAGATGAGGATGGTATTACAGATTTCACTACCATTCAATATCAGTTTGAAAAAGGAGGCAGCCTGGCTACCCTTAAAGTATTTGACGACATGGGACGGCAGGTAAAAACTATTGCTACCAATCAGCCTGTAGGCACAGAGGGATTTTTTAGATGGGATGGGACCCAGGATAATGGCCAGAAAGCAAAAGTCGGCTATTACCTGATCCTGGTTGAAATTTATTATCCTGCTGGTAATACCCAGCGTTTTAAAGAGAATGTTGTGCTTGGTGCAAAGTTTTAACAGGCTTACTGCCTTTTACAAACTTTTAGATCTGGATTTCAGTTATTTAAAAAACAACCAATAAACCTATTAAAACCCGTGCTGTTATGAACTGCATAATCAACCAGACCCTAAAAAACGCTTTACAAAGAGGCAAAAAATATGATGTAATCTCTAGATACATCCGCCTGAAGTACAGGATCAAGATAGATGCAGAATCTATCCGCCAAAGAGCTAAAATGATTAATATCAAGAAATTCGAGCTTATCTAACAAAGAAATAAAGCCCATACAACCTGTATGGGCTTTATTTCTTTGTTAGATATCTATTGCACTTAGTTTGTGAGAAATTCACCATTCCTGATGCTTTGGAGTATTTATACCTTTAGCATCAGAGCCTGAGGGGTGTCTTTAAATCCCTTTTTAAGTAAAAAATCTTTTGAGGACCCTGAAGCTAGAACGAGCATTATGGCTCCTTCCTCAGCTTCTTGTATAGCAAGCTCTAAAAGCCTGGTTCCTATGCCTTTGTTTTGATATTCCTTCTGTACCGCCAGATCGGCAAGCATACAGCAAAAGCTAAAATCAGTTAGACAGCGGGCAATTCCTATCAACTTATTCCCATCCCAGGCACTTATGGTAAGCTTTGCATGAATGATCATCTTCCTGACCTGTATGTGATCGGTCGGCCGTTGCAGAGCTGCACTCTTGTATAATTCTATCAATTCGCCTGGGTCTATGGTAGCATTGGTTTTATAATCTATCTGGAGGGTGTTATTCATACTTTTGTATTAAGTGTAGTTCTTCAATTATTAGTTTTTTACTACTTTGTGCCTCTTTATATTCCTTTTGAGCATTAATACCTATACCTTAGGGTTTAATTATACGTAGTACACGTAGCCATAAAACAAGAACTTACGTATTGTAGCAAACAAATAAATACGTAGAAACTCTATTGCATTGTAGCACATAAAGAAACATTAGTTTTTTATATGCTTGCAAATCAAGCTTGCACTATTATTAGTACTATACGTCTTTAATTTTAACAGAAACAACATATTTCGTCTTTATCAAATATATCTTTTATGAACAGAAACATACTACGTAGCCTGCCTGCTCTATTACTTGTGGCCTTAATGGCTCTTTCTTCTTGTCGCAGAGAAGATGATCCGGATCCATTCGATACTTTTATTGGGGATTACAACGTAAATGATAACTGTACTGGTGGGCAAAGATATACTCTCACTCTGGCTAAGGCTTCTAATAACAGGTTAATTATTGTAAACTTACTGGATTCAGAGCTTAGTTTTGATGCTACTATAAGTGGCAACACACTTACTATTCCCTCGCAAACAAAAGGCGATAGCAATTTTTCAATTACCGTAAGTGGAGAGGGTACAGTAGAAGGAAACCGGCTTACCTTAGACTATGATGTAAGACTGCAACAAACTGGGCAGCAGGCTCAAACAGGCAGTTGCTCTGCTACAGGAACACGCTAATACCTGCATTACAGTAAAATATTCTGGGGTTGTGTATGAAAATATACAACCCTATTTTTTATAAGCCATGAAAAAGAAAATTGCTTTTATAGAGGTTCAGCAGGAAACAAACTCTTTTTCTCCTGTGCTTACTACCCTGGACGATTTTTATTCGGGCGCACTCTATTATGGAGATGAAGTTTTAACCAAAGGACGCAGCCATAAATTACAGGCCGATGGTTTTTTAACAGCTGTGGAAAAGTATGGCCATAATTCCATTGAAGTTGTACCTGTTATTGCAGCCTGGGCCCTTTCTGGCGGGCCTGTAGAACGACAGGTGTGGGACCATTTTAAAACATATATAGAAGAAACACTGGTAAAGCATCCCGACCTGGACGGCATATACCTGTCTATGCATGGATCTATGGGTGTAGAAGGCCTGCGCGATCCGGAGAGTGTAATGTTAAAAATGCTCCGTGCTATTGTAGGGGCAGAACTTCCTATCGCGGTTTCGTTTGATCTGCATGCTAATATAACCCGCGAAATTGTAGAGCTTTCTACATTTATTACCAGCTACAGAACAAACCCTCATCGCGACCATTTTAAAGTTGGTTATCGTACAGGCAAGCTTCTTATTGATACAGTGTTAGGAAAAGTAAAGCCTGTTATGGCTTACCGTAAGCTCAAACTATTAAAAGGAGGTGGATACACAATCGATTTCTTAAGCCCTATGCGTAAAATATTCAGGCGTATGGATGCCATGGAAAATCAAAAGGGAGTACTGTCTGTCTCTACTTTTATGGTACATATCTGGCTAGACGACCCCGAGTTAGGCTGGAGCACCATTGCAATAACGAACGGTAACCATGACCTGGCAGAACAACTGGCAGATGAACTGGCAGACCTGAACTGGGAGGTGCGTGACAAACCTCATCCTGCACCTACAACTCCACAGGCAGCCATAGAGGCAGCTTTAAAAGCATGGTGGAGGCGCAAACTGGGCACCACTGTTTTTTGCGATATTTCTGATATTGTAGGTGCTGGAGCACCTGGCGAAAATACCTGGCTGTTAAAAGCCATCCGTGAAATGGCGCCTCAACTAACGTCTTACATACCGTTGCGCGATAAAGAAGCGATCAGTGTATTGTACGATAAACCCCTCAACAGCAAGGTAACTGCTCTGGTAGGCGGCAGGTTAGAGCAGCTTTATAACCAGCCCCTGCAGTTTGAAGGAACACTTGTGGGCAAGTACAACAGAAAGGAAACCGGCAAAACTCTTGTATTGCGCAACCAGGGTACTCACCTGGTACTTACAGAACGGCCGGCATCAGTTTTCTTCCCTAAATTTTTTAAAGAAGTAGGCCTTAATGTATGGAAGGCAGATATAGTGGTTGTTAAAAACCTGTTTCCATTCAGGTATTACTTTTTACCTTACAACCGCAAAACATTTAATGTGGTATCTGCTGGTACTACCAACATTGATGTTTTTCAACTCCATTATAAACACATACCCAGGCCAATTTATCCTTTGGATAATATCAGCAGCTGGCGCTAACAAAAAAGACAGGCTCTACCAGAGGCCTGTCTTTTTTGTTTATTTATCTCTATTGCTGATCAGGTATCGAAACGTGGCCTGCGTGGAGCAACTTCTTTTTGTTGTTTTACTACTCTCATTATTAACGAAAGCTCCCAGGCGCCTCGCGAACGGATGTTACTAACTTCCTGCGAGGCAGGAACATCATAGCTAAAGCCCATTGTATAATATTTATTACCCAGGCCTATTGAAACAATAGCCGCATCATTATACCTGTACCACCCACCTCCTTGTATAAAAGTTGGTGTAAAAGCACTTTCTGACTCTGCCATCCTGATCACTACGTGCGATCCTCCGTTGATATGCAGCAGATCATTTTGTAGCTGCACCATAACAGATGGAGCCAGGCTGATTTTTTCTGAGACTAACAATTGCATACCACCATGCGCTGTGAGCCTTCTTTGCAAAGGAGTAGTTTGCCCGGTTATAAATGATTCGTTGGGTTGGTTGAGATGATAACCTGACACACCCAGGTAAAAACCTGATCCTTTTCCTTCTGCTGATGATTGCATATTATAATGCCAGAGCAAGCCGGCATTAACATCTACTACCATAGCGGCATTTCCTATAAGCTCTTCGCCTGTACCCATCGTAGGGTCAAACCCCACGCCCGGCCTGTATTGCGAGGCCCACCCACCACCACTTAAATCAATGCTCTTTTGCAAAAAGCCTCCTTGAAGCCCCATTGTAAATGCATGGGTAGAGTTTCTTGATAAAGGCAAATTATAAGCAAAGCTACCATTCAGGCCCATAGACCTTACGCTTCCCTCACCGGCCCAGTCATTGTACACAGACAGACCCGCTCCTCCCCAGTTGCTTTTACCTGGCCTGCCTCCTTGAAAAGGCATAATTAAGCCCAAATACTGAGTAGTTAAAGGTGTTGCCATGTTACGCCACTGCGACCTGTAATTTAAGCCTAAGGCAAGAGAGTTCTCCATGCCGGCAAAGGCAGGATTAAGGTAAAGGTTTGTAGTATAAAATTGCGAAAAGTGAGGGTCCTGCGCCTGTGCAGGGCTGGCAACAGGAATCCAGCTTAATAAAAAAGCTACGATCAACACTGCCAGAGGGTCAGGGAAGAGTATTCGTAAACGATGTTTCATTATCTTATTTTCCTGTTAAAAATATAAACCTATCTGATCAGGCTGGCAGAACCTGCTTTCTCAAAAGAGGTACCATCTGAAAAATTACCTTTTACAACATAAGAGTAGCTACCCATTGGCTGAGGCTTACCGGTACGAGGATGGTTACCATTCCAACCCATCTGGTTTGCTTCTGTAAAACTGGTTGTTTGATATAGCAACTCTCCCTGGCGGTTAAATACCGTAAAAGAAAAACCGGCGGCAGAAATGTGTTCCCCCAAAACACGGAGTGACAAATTCTCTGGATTACTGGCCACTGGCGAGAAAAACTTAGGTACAAACAAAACAGGTTCTTTTCTAAAATAAACCCTTATTGAATCTGTACCAGAACAGCCGGTTCCAGGGTTTTGGGCTTCTACTCTATATATGCCTGGTTCTCTTACCTCTAGTGTTACATCGGTTCCGATAACAAGGCCCTGCTCATTGGTCCAGGTGTATGCAAAACCCTGGTCGTTGGCAGCTTTGGTAGCATGCAGCACCAAAGGGATTCCTTCTATACCAGTAGTATCTTTTGAGCCAATTTTAATTTTTGGAGCACCGAACGTAGTAACTCTTACAGTGGCCCGGTTGCTTATACACCCTTGTGAACTTACCAGTACTGCCTGGTATAGCCTCGAGCCAGGAGAACTTCCAACAACACGGGGCCTATCGGGTTTACTTAAATCAAGGGTTGGATCGGGTGTCCATTGCAAACGAAAGTTCTCTGCGCCCTGCCCTTGTATAAGTACATTTAAAAGTGCTTCGTCTCTTTCACATATAGAGTCATTATTTACCGAAAGCAACAAAGTAGGCACATCAAGCTTTTCAATCCGAATTGTATCTGTAGCCTGGCAACCCCGGCCATCGGTTACGGAAACTGCATAAACAGTAGTACCTGACCTGGTAGGTGTTGCTACCGGATTTGCTTCTGTACGGCTACTTATGTCAGGTACATACTGGTTCCAGCTGTAAGAAAAAGGTGCTACGCCCCCCTCAAGTACTGTGCTCAGCGCAAGCGCGCTATCTCCACAAAATACAGCCTGCGCCCCCTGCTGTATTTTTATTTTAAACTTTTCAACTTGTATCGTAACACTACCAGTAGTAGTACAGCCTACTGCATCCGTTACGGTAACAGTATATACAGTAGTCTCTTCGGGGCTTAAAACCGGGCTGCTACTTTCAGGATCAGATACAAATGATGCAGGAGACCACTTATACGTATACGCTTGCGCTGGTGCAGCAAAGGGGGTTCCTCCCTGTACTCTCACCGAAACAGGCGTTTGCCGGCGGCCACATACAGACTCATTGGTTGTGCTTAGCTGAGCAGAAAGGGGTGTATTTATATTTACCCTGATTGAAGCAACTTCTTTGCACCCCCTGCCATCGGTTACAACAACCTGGTAAGTTGTGCTTACTGTGGGGCTTGCCACCGGATTAGCAATTGCAGCATTACTTAAGGTACCAGAAGGCGACCAGGCAAACGTATAGGGGGGCGAATCGTTGTTACGTAATATAGCCCTAAGCTGTACACTATTACCTGAACAGATGGTTGTATCTTTAGCAAGGCTCAAGCCTGGGCCGGGGTATGCGCTTACCTTTACAGTATCTACGCCAGAGCAGCTAAAATCAGGGCTTGTAATGCGCAGCCAATAGTCACCTGCCTGGTTTACAATAATAGAACGGGTACGATCTCCGGTACTCCACAAATAATCATAATCTCCGGAAGGCCCCTGCAGGGTAGTATTCTCTCCTGCACAAATAACACGGTCGGCACCTAAGTTTACAGCCGGAGATGCAGCACCAACTACCTGCAATTCATCGCGAAGCGCACAGCCATTGGCATCTGTAGCAGTGGCAATGTATTTTATAAACGTGCTTGAGGTAGCTGTAATCCTTAACTCTGCTCCTGTACCAATTACCTGGGTACTTCCCTCCCGGTACCAGGTATAATTAGAATAACCTGGTGCCACAGTAGCTTTTAGTACTTCAGGCTGCCCGGCACAGGCAATTAATACCTCCTGTTCATTGTTTATGGAAAAAGATGAACGTGCAAAATAACGTACAGTAATTGTATCTACATCAAATTCATTGGTTAGCCTGTTCCCTATACGGATCTGGTAGCGTGCTGCTTCTGACGTAGTAAGTGTAGCTGTGTTAATAGCAGGTTTGGTGGGTGCATCCAGGTTAGTCCAGGTGTATGTAAGGTTTTGGGGAGCTGTTGGGTTAGAGGAGCAATCCCGCGAGGTTATCCCTATAATGGTGCCTTCGCATATAGTTACCTGCTTGTTAACAATATTATGATTTGCGATACTTATACAAACCTTAGGCGATGCCACTAACGGAGTTATTCCGCCAAGTATCATCCCAATAAATATAATGTATAGAGTAAAGCTTTTTTTCATAGGCTGGTATTGCACTCAGGCAAAGTTAGTTTACATATATTCAGGCCTAATTCCTGTGAAACTATTATAGAATTTTCTGTTGATTATATGCTTTAACTTTCTGCCAAGATAGGGCATTTTACCACTATTACAGACAGGAAGTAAGTTTTAAGGGATAAAAAAATCCTGGTTTAAAACCAGGATTTTTATTACATTATCTTATTACAGTTACACTGCCTTGCATACTATAAGGTCCTACAAATTCTTCGGCTGTACCTTCATAGTATACGGTCCAGGCATATACACCTACAGGCATCAGCTCACCCCTGTAAGTACCATCCCAGGCCTGGTTTGGATCTTCAGTAAAGAAGATAATTTCACCCCAGCGATTGAAAATAGTAAGCTTAAAGTTCTGGTAGTTTGCACCAAATACCTGCAGCTTGCTATCCGGACCAGGTTTTGTCGGAGATATGGCCGTTGGTACAAATACCCTTGGGCGGCACGCATTTCGCACATAAATACTGTCTAAAGTAGCGCAGTTATTTTCGTTAAATACTTTAACATAGTACATACCAGGCTCACTTACATCTAAAGTTCTGGTTGTATTACCGCTGGCCAGCCACAAGTAGGTATGTCCAGGTCCTGCATCAAGGGTTACATGTCCATCTGTTTCCTGGCAGAATGTAACTACATCGGCCATATTGGTTACAGGTAGATCATGGAAGGTTACCACAGAGCTTGCTGTAGTTATACACTCTCCTAGTTTATATTGAACCGTATATTCTCCACTAGCTCTAACTGATATACTGGCTGTAGTATCTGGTAGCTTTATGTCTCCTTTAAACCAGGTATATGTTGCATTCTTGTCATTTATATTAGCTGGCTTTCCGGAAATCACCACAGTTTCACCAACACAAGAGGGAACATTACTTAGTGTAAATACAGGTGGTGGTACTACAGTAACCTGTATTGTATCAAAGCTTGTACAGCCTGCTCTATTTGTAACAGCCACTACATAGCGCTCATTGGCATTAACAGTTACTGTTAGCGAATCAGCATTGGTACCAACAGGGTTGCCATTGTGTGTCCAGCGGTAAAGGGCTCCTGTTACTTTTGTGGTATGTATAGTAAGAGTTGTACCTGTACACACCTGCCTGTCTGGGCCTGCTAACACCGGCGGTGTATTTACCAGCGTAGTGTCATATACAGTACAACCTCCGTATGAGTATTGTACTACATATCTGCCTGGCTGATGAACAATCAGGCTACTTGCTTTTTCCTGTACCATAAGGGTATCGTTACGATACCACTGGAAACTACCAGATACAGCAGGCATACGGCCCGGACTGGCATCTATTTTCATTCCTGCTTCAAAACAGTATTGCGCGGGCAGGTTAAGCACTGGCGGATCTATTACATTTACCCACACAGTATCTTCGGTTCCGCAGGTTTTCTCGTCCATCACTTTCAGGATAAAGCGTGAGTTTTCGCGGGCAGTTACCAACACCATTGCTTCTGTACCGATAATTCTTCCGCTACCATCTCTCCACTCATAAGTTACACCCGGTAGTGGCTTGGCCAAAAGCGTAGTGCTTGCATTGCGGCAAATTATCTGGTCAGGGCCGGCATCTGCCACCGGAAGCGGAGAAATAAAGATAGTAACTTGTATACTAACCGGTTTACACAAGCCATTGCCCTCAGAGGTAAGTGTAGCCAGTACAGAACCTGCAGCTATGTCTGCCTCCGAAGGAAGATAGGTAGCATTTAGGTCGTACTCATTTGGTGAGAACTTACCCGATCCGGCAGTAGTCCATCTACCGCCAGTAGCATGTATAATTTCACCATATAGTTTTACACCTCTGGAATCACCACAAACAGTTGCAGGACCAGCTACAATATAAGGAGCCGGGTTTATGGTCAGGGTCATGGTATCAGCTACGCTGCTACAAACGTCGCCTGGGCTTTCAACTGTGTTCAGGATCAGCTTAACGCTACCTGCAGCTATGTCATTTACAGAAGGTCTGTATGTGGTCTGTAACTCGTTTTCATTATCAAAGCTACCTGTACCTGTTGTAGTCCATCTGCCTTGTGTGGCAATCTGTACTTTACCTGTTACGGTAAATCCATCCGCATCAGCACAAATAGCCTGGTCGGGGCCGGCATTAGCAATTGGCGCAGGCGTAAAGTATATAGTTGTCTGGTTACTTGATGGCTTACACGCACCAGTATTGGCAGTAGTTAGCGTAATGGTTACGCTACCAGAAGCTCTTTCGGCAGCAGATGGATAATAACGAACGTTCAGCGAGTATGGCTCTCGGTAGAAATATCCACCATCTGGATCATCGCTGCTTGGGCTACTCCACACACTGGAAAGATCGGGGTATGCCTGTTGATGCGCTGCGCTGCGTGATGCACTTAAAATTATGCTTTCAACATCTGCACAAACCGGCTGTACCGGATCAATAAGTACTATTGGTGTAGGAGCAATACGAATGATTTTTGAGTCTGAAACTTCGTTACAAGTTCCGCTGCCTTCGGTAGTTACGGTAAAGGCTACCCTGCCGATTCTTCTGTCTTCTGCAGTAATTTTGTAACGGGTATGAGCAGCAGAAATACTTGGCGTAAAATCACCTCTCCCTGATGACTGCCATAGAACACCGGCCGAAACCTCTGCATTAAAAATTGCACTGATATCAATAAATTCTACATCTGCACAAACTACGTCTGGAGCATTGATCTTAACGGTTGGTCTTGGTGTAATATTTATTACAACCTGGTCTATTGCAGCCTCGCAATTGTTACCTTTATCTGTAGTTAAAGTAAGCAATATAGCTGTTCCCGGGTTTGCTTTTTCTGTTTCATCAAAAACATAAGTGGCATTTAATGCATCCGGGCCAGGTAAGAAATGACCATTGCCAGAGGTAGTCCACTTACCTCCACTTACCATACTAACTCTTCCCTGCAGTTGCACAGAACCTGCATCAGCACATACTGTCTGGTCGGGGCCGGCATGGGCTGCAGGAGCCTTTTCAAAATAGTATACTACGCTTTCTGTAACCGGCTCACAAGTAATTGGCCCTGAAGACTCCAGGATAAAGGTTACTCTGCCTGCTATTTTATCTGCTTCAGTAGGAGTATAAGTTGCTATGAAGCCACTTTCCTGTACTATGGTTCCTTGTCCTGTAGTTCTCCAGGTAGCAGAGGCTCCATGCTCATTGTTTAGAAGCACACCTTCCAGGCGAATCTGCTCTACATCTTCACAAAGGGTTGCATCATTGCCAGCAATTACGGTTGGCGCAGGCACAATGGTAACATTTACATTCTGTGTTTCATCATAACAAGCTCCTGTACTGGTAGCTGTTAAGGTAAATATTACAGAACCATTTTGCTTATCGTTACCTCTAAAGTAATATTTGGCATCCAGTGCGTTGGCAGATGGTGTAAAATATCCTTCACCATTATGTGTCCATATTCCTTCAGAAGCATTGGCAAGGCGTGCATCCAATTGTACAAAAGGTACATCATCACAAACCGTAATCTGAGGGTTATCAATTTCCATTCGTATTGGCTGTGTAATAATAACCTTTACAGTGTCAGTTACCGCGTTGCAACCTTCGCGGGTTGCTGTAAGGATCAGCGTTGCCAACCCTGCTTCTTTTTCGGCCTCAGTAGGAATGTAATCGGTCTGCAGGGCAGAGGCGTTGGTAAAGTCCGTACCTGTTGTGCCATTTACGGTAAGTGCACTCCATTGTACAGAAGTAGCTCTTTCTACAGAACCGTTGAGTTTAATAACAGCACCCTCAGCACAAACAGCATCTGCAAGGCCAGCATCAACTGCAGGTACAGGCTCAAGAATAAGCTTGGTCTGCGCATACTCTTCACGGCAATCACCTGTATCTGTTGTACGAACACTTAAAATGATAAACTCATCTTTTCTATCTTCCGGAGAAGGCCTGTAAGAGGTATTTACATCTGTAGGATCTATAAATGTACCCGTACCTGAAGTTTTCCACTCAATCTGGCGGCCGTTAGGGCTAATGCTGGCATTAAGAGGAACAACCTGCTGATCGGCACATACTGCAGTTATATCAGCCAATGAAAGGGTAATAATTGGTGTAAAATCAATGATTACCTGTGCTGTTTGAGCATCACAATCGCCTGTACCGGTAGTGGTAAGGGTTAATGTTATGCTACCTGCTTCTCTGTCTTGCTGTGTTATATTATACCTAGCATTAAGGTCAAAAGCATTTGGCGAGAAGGTACCTGTTCCACCAGACCATACAACTCCTTCTGCATTTTCTATACTTCCTTTTAGTTGTATTTCAGTGTCTTCTACACAAACTGTAGCAACATTTGCTATAGATACTAAAACCGGAGGCAGTATTGTAATATCAAGCGTATCGTTTTCTGGTGTACAGCTGCCTGTAGCAGTTAAAACAAGTTTTATTTTACTGCCCATTCTTTCAATATCAGAGGGTATGTAGGTAGCCTGCAAACCGTTATTAGTTAACAAGCCAGCACCATCTGCAATAACCCACTGGCTGTTTGTTATTGAGCCTCTTGTTACACTTCCTGATACAATTATTTCATTTTGTTCTGCACATACTTCCAGGTCTTCACCTGCATAGATAACCGGAGGCGGTGCAATGTTAAGTGTAATGGTTTCTCTAACCGGGTTACATACGCCATTGCCCCTGCTATCCACATACAAATAGATAGTTTGTGCTGCTTTATCTTCCTCAGAGGGTACATACCTTGGGGTTAAACTATTTCGGTTCGTAAAGAAACCGGTACCGCTTGTGCTCCAGGTTACGCCTTCGGCATGCTTTACAATACTTGAAAGCTGCACTGCAGACTCGTCAGAACATATCGCTGCGCCCGGCACTTCAATTACTGGCACAGGGCGTATACGCAAGGTCAGAACATCGGTAGCCTCATCACAACCATAAATAGTGTTTGCATCGCCAGAAACTGTTTCAAGAACTAATTCAACACTATTGTTTATTCTATCTTGTGTACCAGGTGTATAAACTGCATCCAGCCTGGCAGGGTCATCAAAGCTACCATCGCCACGAGTTGTCCAGAAGCCACCTTTTGCTCTCTGTACAATACCGGCCAATTGGATGCTTTGTGTAGTAGCACACATATCAACATCATCGCCTGCATCAGCAATAGCCACGGGCTCTTTCTGTATAATTACCTGCATGCTGTCTGTTACTGCACTACATTCACCATCAGTACTGGTTAAATATAATGTAACTGCATAGTCGCCAAGTTTACCTTTTTCAATCTCATTTGAGCTTGGCGTATAAATGGCGTTAAGATCAGTTCCATTCTCAAAGGTACCTTCTCCTCCACTCCACACTACACTTTGCCCAACAGCGCCTCTCAATTGTGCTACAACGCCAGGGGTACTGGCACAAATTACTACATCCGGGCCTGCATTAACTTCTGGAGCCGGCCTTTGGTTCAAGGTTACTGTTTTGCTAACCTCACTACAGCTACCATTACCTGAAGCGGTCAAAGTAAATACAAGTGTATACTTGTTGCTTTCCTCATCTGGAGAAAGCGTATAAGTTGTTTCAAGCTTGCTGGCATCTGCAAATGAACCTGGCTGGCCTGATGGGCTGGCAACGGTCCATATAAAACCTGAACTATTAGCAACGTTGCCTTTTAAGGTGATAACATTGGCTGTAGTACAGATAGTGCTCATGTCTACTGTTACAACAGGACCTGGCGTTAGCGGTATGGTGATTTCATCCATGCCTTCACAACCACTCACTTGATTTTTAGCTACAAACCTGATTGTTACCTGGCCTCTTAATCTATCTGAATCAGCTATCTGATAGTTTACAGTAAGGCCGTTACCATTTGGTATTGGCGTAAGCTGGCTATTTACAACCTGGTACCAGTTAAATACATCGCCACCATTTGAGCCTGCCGCTAGAGCAATTGTTTCATCACTTGCACATACAGCACCTTTAGGATCTATCTGAGCAGTTGGAGGAGGCGTCATATGCAGGTTTATAGTTTTACTTACCGGCCCGCAAGACGCTAGTCCTTGTGTTACAAGGGTTATCTGCAGTGGATTAGCAGGATCATAATTTGCCCTGTCTGCTTCAGATGGAGTGTAACGGGTAGTGCTTTCGGTTTCGGCCGAGAAAGTACCGGTACCAGTGCTACTCCATTGCAACTGCCCATTGCCATTGGTTACCACTCCATTAAGCACTACATACTCTCCTTCTATACACATCGTTTCAGGTTGAATATCTACGGTGGCTTTAGGAGTGATAGTAAGTACAAGCGTATCATTTCCAGGTGTACAATCACTGATTGTTTCCAGGATCAACAATATACTACCTGCTTCACGATCTTCCTGTGAAGGAGTATACGTAGCTGTAATTGTTTTCTCATTAGGCAAAGCAGCATCCGTAACAACAAGGTTGGTAAAAGTACCTGTACCACCTGAGCTCGTCCATTTACCAGAATTAGCATTTGTAAGCTTACCACTTACCTGTACACTTTCCTGGTCAGAGCATATAGACTGGTCTGCATCTGCTTTTGCTATTGGTGTAGGTTTCAAATCCAGGGTTATGGTATCGGCTACTTCATCACAGACAGCACCTGGTTCAGGTATATTTACAATGTATAGTTTTACAACTGCGCCTGGCTTTTTGTCTTCTTCGCCACGTATGTATTTTGTCTGCAGAGTTGTTGCATCGGTAAACTCACCATCTCCGGTCGTTTTCCAACGGATCTGGCCTGTATGAGCATTTTTCCAACCCAATAAGGGTACTTCATCTTCATCAGCACATATAGCAGAGCCACCAGCATTTACTTCAGGGGCAGGCGTAAACTGTATCGTAAACGATTTGCTTACAGGCTTACAGGGTTCCATGCCTTCTGTAGTGGCTTTTAGAACAACTGTTCCTGCTTTATCGGCTTCTGAGAAAATATACTTAGCTATGGATGGATTGCTTGTGTTTTCAAAGCTTCCTGTTCCAGTGGTGATTGACCATTTTACACCAGTAGCCACTGTATATGAAGCAGACACATAATAAAACTCTGAACTGGAACAAACCACATCGTTTGCCGGGATGGTAAGAACAGGCCTAGGCGTGATAAACACGGTCATAGTGTCAAATGCAGAGTTACAGATGCCATTGCCTGTGGTTTCCAGTACAAGTTTTACCTGTCCGGCTGAGCGATCGCCAGCAGTAGGAGTAAAGTGGGTGTTAAGGCTGTTTGGGTTGGCAATACCTGTAGTTGAGCCGTCAAACCTATACCATTTGCCTCCATCAGCTACACCTACTGAGCCACGTAATGTAACAAAGTCTCCATCAGCACACATACTAAGGTCTGTACCGGCATTGGCAGAGGGTATAGGGCTTGTGATTTCAATTATTACGGTTGCACTATATGGGCGACACAACTCAGTAGTATTGGTAGAGGTAAGGGTAAGCACTGCCCTGCCTGCTTGTATATCTGCTGCGGTTGGAACATAGCGTGCATTGAGCGCATTTGCACTTGGCTCAAAAGTGCCTCCACCGTTAGAAGACCAAACTCCGGTGGATGTTACCCAGGTAGTGCCATTAAACACCTTCACATCACCGTTTAGCTGAACCTCTCCGATATTGGCACACACTACCTGCGAAGGGCCAGGGTTAATAACCGGAGCACGTTTGATATTAATTACTATTTGCCGGCTTACAGGATTACAGCTTCCGTTTCCGGTAGTTGTAGCTGTAAGTGTAACTGTACCTGCCGCTATTTCTTCTGTAGATGGTCTGTATGTAGGTGTTAAGTTTGTTCGGCTACTAAAGGTACCAGCACCACCCGTCCAGCTTACACCAGAAGCTACTGTTATAGCAGCGCCCAAGCGAGCTCCTTGCTCGTCCATACAGGCCACTTCTGACAATGTAAGGGTTGGGGCAGGTGTAATAAACAATTCTACACTTCTGAAGTAGGTTTTACAAAGCTCGTTACCGGTTGCAGTAAGCGTTAAAGTAACTTTACCGGCAAGCCTGTCATCTGCAGAAGGTGTATAAAAGGCATTTAAAGCTGTTGCATTATTGAATGTTCCTGTACCAGAGGTAGACCACCTGCCTCCTGGGGCATTAGTGATAATACCATTAAGCTGTACACCAGCAGCATCTGCACAAATGGTTTGCGCCTGTCCTGCATTAACAATTGGTCTTGGTGTAATGGTTATGGTTACTCTTGCTGTTGCAGGAGAACAAATAACATCACCATTTTCATTTACAACACCGGTAGTAGTTAGTATAACCCTAGCAATACCTTCCTGAATTTGCCTTGCCGATGGTATAAATACTACCTTCATTGCATCTTTACCAGGTTCAAAGCGGCCTTCGCCAGATAGGGTTGACCACTCTGCACCTGTTGCGCCAGAAATTATCCCTGTAAGGTATACGCCATCTGTGTCTGCACAAACAGTTTGGTCCGGGCCAGCATCTGCCGTTGGCACAGGTACAAATGTAAGCTCTACCTTATCCAGCACTGGGTTACAGGTACCGTTGCCTGTACTGGTAAGTGTTAACTCTACTTTACCCCTGTTTTTATCAGTAAGAGAAGGAATGTATTGTGCATTTGTTACAGTAACACCAGGCGTAAAGGTACCGCTACCATTGGTTGTCCAGCGAACTCCCGTAGCTATGCTTACCGAACCAGCCAGCTGTACCGACTGCACATCTGCGCAAAGGGTTTGATCAGGACCTGCGTTGATGGTTGGAGTTGGTGTAATAGTAACAATTGTTTCAGCACTACGTGCCCTACAATCTCCATTTTCGGTAGTAGTTAGTGTAAAGCGCAACTGCTTACCTCCAGCAGGTATATTCGCCAGATCTTCCGGAGAAAACACATAGGTAGGGTTAAGGTTAGTAGCACCAGGTGTAAAGGTTCCTGTGCCATCTGTAGTCCACACTCCACCTTTTGCTATCGTTACAGACCCTGTTAATGTTACAGAAGGAGCATCTGCACAAACACTTAATGCAGCTACTGCAGTTACTGTTGGCGCTGGCGTAATAGTTACCACCATATTATCTGCTACTGGCTTACAGGTTCCGTTGTCGGTTGAAGTAAGCGTTAGCACAACCTGTCCGGCAATTATATCATCAGCATGCGGAGTATATACTGTATTGAGAGCGGTGGCATCAGCAAAAGTCCCTTTACCGGATGTTGTCCAGCGGCCTCCGCCAGCAACCAGTACACTACCGTTTAGTTGTACACCTGAAGCATCTGCACAAATAGTTTTGTCAGCCCCTGCATTTACTATAGGTGTAGGCGTTATAATTAATACTGTCTTGCTTTCAACAGGCGTACAGGTTCCGTTACCGGTAGAAACAAGCGTAAGTGTAACACTTCCCGTGGTTTTGTCTCTATCAGATGGAATATATATTGCATTTAAAGCAGTTGCATTGGGTGAGAAGGTTCCTGTACCTGAGCTTTTCCAAAGGGCAGCAATAACAGAGCCCCCAATGGTAGCTGTACCATTCAACTGTATACTTTCTGCATCTGCACAAACAGGCTCATAGGTACCTGCACTTACTACAGGTGTAGGCGTAAGCCTGATGATGAGCTCATCTTGTACTTGCTTACAATCTTCGTAAACGTTGCTGGTTACAGTTAACCTTACCATGCCTGTTGATCTGGCAGAAGCAGAAGGCATATAGTAATATTTTTCACCTTCTCTCACTACAGATCCCATTTCCGGTTCAACAGCCCATACAAAACCTGTAGGCACATTTATGGTGGCCTTTAACTCAACACGATGAATATCTGAACATACTGTAACATCCTCACCGGCATTTAAAATAACAGGAGGTATAAAGGTAATTGTTGTTTGCGAGCGTACCGGCTTACAGGTAGCACCTTCTGGAGTGGTAGAGGTGGTTGTAAGAGTTAGAGTTACAGTACCGGCGCGGGTATCTGCTTCAGATGGAACATACACTGCATTTAGAGCCGTGGCATTTGAAAACGTACCACTACCGTTGGTAGACCATACAGCTCCGGTTGCTGGTGCAGTAAAAGAGCCCGCCAGTTGAACACCATCGGTATCTCCACAAACCGTTTGGGCAGGGCCTGCATTTACAGTAGGCACAGGAGTAATATATACCACTACTTGGTCCTCTACGGGTTTACAGGTTCCATTAGGCTCTGTAACCAACGTAAAGGTTACTCTACCTCTTGTTATATCTTCTGCTGATGGGATATAGCTTGTTTTTAACTGGGTATGGTTTGGAGAGAAGGTGCCATTTCCATTAGATGTCCAGATGCCTCCCCCAAAGGCTGGTGTCTGGCCGTTTAAGGTTACGCTGCCTTCCAGGTTAATACTACCTGCGTCTGCACAGATAACCTGGTCGTTACCGGCATTTGCGGTAGGTGTTGGAGTTATAATTAGCCTGGAAATATCCTGGGCAGGCTTACAATCGCCATTACCTGTAGTAGTAAGTGTTAAACGGATGGTGTCGCGGCTATCTCTTTCAGCGGGCGTTGGTATATAAAAGGCATTAAGCGTAGTGTTGTTTGGTACAAATGTACCCGCTCCGCCACTCCAGATACCACCGCTTGCTACTGTTATGCTGCCGTTTAATTGTACTCCGTCTGCATCTGCACAAATAGTTTTGTTTCCACCAGCATTGGCGGTAGGTGCAGGAGTTACATTTATAATAAGCTGATCTTTAACCTCTGGGCACGCACCATTACCGGTACTGGTTAATGTTAGGGTAATGGTTGTTCCCGCTACTCTTTCTGCATTAGACAAGGCATAGGTTGTAGCCAGGCTATTGGCGTTACCAAAACTGCCTCTTCCAGAACTGGTCCAGGTACCCCCTCCTGCATTGCTTACAAAGCCGTTCAGGTTTATAATTGTAGCATCGCTACAAACAGTTACATCCTGGCCAGCATTTACAATCGGTGAAGGAGGTATAGTAATTATTACTTCATCAGAAATAGAAGGGCAAGCCCCATTTTCAATCGTGGTAAGGCGTAACGTAATCCTGCCAGCTGCAATTTCTTGCGCGGTAGGCATATAGGTTGCATTAAGCGTAGAGTTATTAGGGTTAAATGTACCTGCTCCTCCGCTCCATATTGCCGAAGAGCCCCTTCCTGCTAATTGAATGGGTAAATTATTAGTACAAACAGTTTGATCCGGACCTGCATTAATGGTTGGTGCATCAGTAAAGCTAATGTTCATGCTGCTGCTAACCGGGCGGCAAACACCATTACCAGTTGTGGTAAGGGTAAGCTGTACACTTTTGTTTGAAATATCAGCAGCAGAAGGTATATATGTAGCATTTAAGGCAGATGCATTGGGTGAGAAGCTACCACTTCCGGCTGTAGTCCACAACCCGCCTTGTGCATTGGTAACTGTACCATTCAGGCGTACATTGCTGTTGGTGCCACATACAGTCTGGCTAGGGCCGGCACTGACAACCGGAGCAGGGGCTATAGTAATTTTTACCCTATCCGTAACTACCATACAATTTTCAGGTCCTACAGAGGCCAGGGTAAGGGTAACCTCTCCTGCCTGTATTTCGGCTGCTGATGGCGTATATATAGCATTAAGAGTATTGGCATTAGGAGAGTATGTACCTAAACCACCAGACCATACACCGCCTGTTGCAACTGTAACCTTGCCGGCTAAAGTAGCTTTAGGGTTATCTGCACATATGATTAAATCAGCACCTGCATCAACTACAGGAGCTGGTGTAATGGTAATAACCATTTCGTCAGTAACTACGGTACAATTGCCTACTCCGGTTGTAGTAAGCGTAAGCTTAACACTTCCGGCCGCTCTTTCTGCTTCGGTAGGTAAATAAGTAGCATTTAAAGTAGCAGCATTGGGGGTAAAGGTACCATTGCCTCCACTCCATACACCACCGGATGCCCTGGTTACAGAGCCCGCCAAGCGAACATTAGAGTTATTGGCACAAACTGTCTGATCGGGGCCTGCATTAGCAATTGGTGCTGGTGTTATGGTTACCACCATCTCGTCAGTGACTGCATTACAAAGGCCATTGCCGGTAGTGGTTAAGGTTAAACGCACCGTACCTGCTTGTATTTCGGCAGCTGTTGGTGTATATACCGCGTTAAGCGCATTGGTATTAGGCGTAAAAGATCCGCCGCCTCCGCTCCACGTACCACCAGTAGCCCTGGTAACGGTACCAGTCAGCTCTACCCTTGCATTATTGGCACAAATGGTACGATCCGGACCTGCATTTGCTACTGGTGATGGAGCAAAGCGAATTACTACATCATCTGTTACTGCTGCACACTCATTATTTTTACCAACAAGAGTAAGACGCACACTACCGGCAGCAACCTCGTCTTGCGTTGGAATGTACCTGGCGTCCAGTGATGTGGGGCCGGGAATAAAGCTACCTAACCCACCTTGCCATCTGAAATCATTTGCATTTTCAACACTTCCGTTCAGTTTAACTTCCGGGTTGTTAAAACAAGCTTCTATATCATCACCTGCATTTACTACGGGGGCCGGAGTAATAACAACCATTACAGAACTTGACACTGGCAAACAGTTACCAATGCCTGTAGTAGTTAACCTAAGAATAACCGAACGGTCGTTAATTTCTTTTTGGGTCGGGATATAGGTGATCTCCAGGCTATTGGGATTGGGAAGAAACGTTCCGTTACCCCCTGTCCAGGTTCCACCGGTGGCTCCGGTCACTCTGCCTGTAATGGTTACCGAAGGGTTAGAAGCACAGATTAATCGAGGGGGGCCGGCATTGGCTGTAGGGGCTGGTGTAAAGTTAATTACTACAGCATCGCTTACAGGGTTACAGCCAGGAGCTGTTGCCTCTAGCGTAAGCGTTACAGAGCCATTTGAAATTTCCTGCGCTGTTGGTGTGTATGTAGCCTTAAGGTCTGTACGGCTCGAAAATTCACCTGCTCCGCCTCTCCAGGTACCAATGCTTGCATGCTGCAGGCTACCATCCAGCTTTACATTTATATTATTTGTACATACATTTTGATCTGGCCCTGCATTAACAATCGGTGCTGGCGTAATGGTAATACGAACCGTAGTTTCTACAGGAATACAGTTACCATTAGCAGTTGACCGTAGCTTAAATTCTGCAAAGCCAGCTGATATATCTGTAGACGAAGGTGTATAGGTTGCATTTAACGCTGTA
>FPIC01009826.1_pt1 | contig 32072 bp, 37 predicted proteins | sample 1504481 | NCBI WGS metagenome assembly FPIC01 (sample SAMEA4475357, study PRJEB15587) | soil metagenome | biome: Soil; feature: Field | place: India | collected 2015-03-11 | depth 0 m
CCAGGCGGCAGAGGGGGGGGGAATCACAGACGGCGAAGTCACCAAGATTCTTCGAAACTTGGTCAACTACGGCTTTCTTGAAAAAAGAGGCGATCTCTACGTCGTGCCGGACCCCGCCTTGCGGAAGGCGCTGGAGGCGCTTAGGTGTTAGCGCTTTTCTCCCTCTTTTAGAAAAGCCTGTAAGAAGCTGAGGAGTTCCATGGGCACCACTATCTTCGTCGAAGGCGATGCTGCGATGTTCTTCAGCGCTTCGAGGTACTGGAGCAACAGGGCGTTGTGGCCCAGCTTAGACGCCGCCTCGTTCACCAGCTCCAGCGCCTTGGCCTGCCCCTCCGCCCTCAGAATTGCTGCCTGCCTCTCGCCCTCAGCCTGCAAGATGGCGGCTTGCTTCTGGCCCTCGGCCTTCAAAATCGCCGCCTGCTTCTCGCCGTCTGCTTGGGTAATCATCGCCCTCCTCTCCCTCTCGGCGGCAATTTGCTTAACCATGGCAGACTGCACAGTTGACGGTGGGATTATCTCCCTAATCTCCACGGCGGTGACCTTCACCCCCCACCTAGCAGTGACCTCGTCCAGCTTAGCCCTAAGCACCGAGTTTATGTACTCCCTCTTCGCAAGGACCTCGTCCAGCTCTATGTCGCCCACCACCGCCCTGAGCGTCGTCGTCGCTATGCCCACCGCGGCTTGCCTAAAGTCTTGGACCTGGGTGATGACCTTCTCCGGGTCCACCACCTTGAGGTATATCAACAAGTCGATGTCGACGGGGGCGTTGTCCTTCGTGATGCACGTCTGCTTAGTCACGTCTATTACCTGCTCTCTCAGGTCTACCACATATGCTTGGTCTATGACCGGGATTAGGAAAACTAGGCCTGGGCCCCTGATCCCTACGAGGCGGCCCAGGCGGAACACCACGAGACGCCTGAACTCGGGCACCACCCTAATCGAGCTCGCGAGTATTGCCAACGCGATTACCGCTATTATAATCCCCAGGATGGCGGCGACTATCTCCGCCTGGAGAAGCATAACCTATGCAGACTTGGCCTTTTTAACCATTAAGGTGAGGCCCTCAACGCCCTCCACCACCACCCTCTCCCCTGGCTTTATCTCCTCGTCTGAGACAGCTGTCCACTCCTCCTCCGCCACGTACGCCACCCCCGGCTGACCCGGCCTTATCTCAGTCTTGGCGACCCCCAAGGCCCCCACCAGCTGTGCCTTGTAGTTAAGCGGCTTTCTCCGCATCGCCTGCCTCACCTTATAGCCCAGGTAGGCCACGGCCAAGGCGCCCAGCGCGGCCAAGGAGGACAGGGCGTAGGAGGCGCCTTGGAGCTGGTAGTAGGGCTGGCTGACGCTTGCGAAGTATAGGGAGAGGCCGAAGAGGGCCAGACCAGTGGCGGCGAAGGCGCCGTGGCCGGCGAAGATCTCCGCGGCGATGAGCGTAGCCCCGCCGATGGCCAGCGCCGCCCAGAGCCACTCAGAGCCCAGCTGGCCCAAGAGGTAGAGGGCGAGCACTAGTAAAAGCCCCCCGACTACGCCGACGCCTTGGAAGCCGCCGGCTAGGAGCTCGTAGCCAATGAACACGACGCCCAGCAGGAACAGTAGCGATATCACCGCGGGATCAGACAAGGCGTTTAGGAGGCTGGAGAGGGGGTCCCTCCGGTACTCGGCGACAAAAACCCAGCCTCCCGACGGCGGTGGCTCAGCGATTCCCAGCTTAACGGCCTCCGCTCCTGTGAGCACCTTGTTCTCCCTGACAAAAGACTCGGCTATGTCCACCCTGGAGTCGTTCCACTTGGCAGACGCCAGCGCCCTCATCCGGGCCGCGGCGTAGTTCACCACCTTGGGGTCAGGCGGCCTAGGCTCGGCGGCGCCTATCTCGGCGGTGGGCGCCATGTAGATCCTCCTAGCCGCCATGGCCACGAAGGCCCCCGCCGAAACGGCCTTGCCCCCCTCCGGCACGTAGGCATATACCGGAACCCCCGCGTTTAAGAACAGCTCCACAATTTGATCCATTGGGGCAAGGAAACCCCCGTAGGTATTGATAACCACCACGAGAGGTAACCCGCGGCTTTGGGCATCCGCCAGCGCCGCTCGGGCTAGGGTAACTGCGGTTCCGTCAATGGTGCCATCGAGGTACAAGGCCACGGCGTTGGATGCGGCCAGCGCCAAGGCGGAGGCGAGCAGTGCAAGTACAACAGCCCTCCACCCAGCCACGTCTATTCTTAAAGCCTTTAAAAATTATTTTCCCCAGCACCTGTGGTTAAGGATGTCAAAATGGCCATACGTGAGAGGATATGGCGCCTCATGGAGGAGCGTGGAGTGGCGGCTTTCCCCCGACCCGTGTACGGTCGAATACCTAACTTCAGGGGGGCCGAGAAAGCATGCGAGAATTTGGCAAGACTGGACGTCTTTGCCAAAGCCGCCGTGGTTAAGGTAAATCCCGACGCGCCGCAGAGGCCCTGCCGCGAGGCCGCCCTCGCCGCCGGGAAGAAGCTAATTATGCCGACTCCGAGAATCAGGGAGGGATTCCTTTTCCTAGACCCAGCCCTTATCCCCAAAAGCGCCTACCGCGAGGCGTCTACAATCGGAGGCGCCTTCAAGTGGGGGAGGCCAGTAAAGCCCTGGGATCTCCCCCGCGTAGACCTGGTGATAATCGGCTCGGTGGCGGTCAATCCCACCACCGGCCGGCGGCTCGGCAAATCCCACGGCTACGCCGAAATAGAGTGGGGCATCTTAACAGCCTTAGGCAAGGCAGGCGAGGACACGCCCATCGCAACCACGATCCACGACGTGCAACTGGTAGAAGACGATATCCCGCGGGAGCCCTTCGACCTCCCCGTCGACGTCATTACAACGCCGATGCGCGTAATACATGTCAATAGGGTTGACAAGAAGCCCGCCGGCATCTTCTGGGAGTACGTAACAGATGAAATGCTTAGGGAAATCCCCTTGCTCGCAGAGTTGAAAAAGCTAGGTAAGTAGGCGCAGGGCCTTCTCGACCACCTCAACGGGACTTCTGCCGAGGATCGTGATCTGGGGCTCCTTCCCCCAGTCGCCGAGGTCTGCTATGATGTCTGGCGGCGCTCCGCCCGTTTGGGATAGGGCCTCCCCTACCACCCAGGCCATGGAGCCGCCCTCGACTTGCTTAACCTCCTCCGGCTCCTTGCGGCGATCCACCACAGCCACCCTGAAGCCCAGGGATTTGGCCTTCTCTACCAAGTGGGGGGAGTATCTTATGTTCATGGCCGCCCTCACCTCAGCGCCTTTTTTCACGAAGGCCAATATCTTCCTAGCCGTGTGGCTACTGGCACCGAAGGTAGGCGGGCCCGATGGCCTCGCCTCGCCCATGTAGTTTACGATCCGCCCCGGGACGGCAACGATGTCGCCCGGCCCCTCGGCGTAGCGGGGGTCGATCACATACCCTATATTAGACTGGACTTCGGGTATCGCCTTGGCGAAGACCGCGGCATTTCTCCGTATTAAGTCCAGCGCCGCGTTGAGCTCTTGCGCGGCCCTCCACCTCTCCGCCGGGATCTCCACCCACGCCGTGGGGTTCACAGGCCAGTGCCCCTTGCCCCTGGACACGCCGTATTTAATCGCCGTGTAGATAAACCTCTTCGCCGTCTTGATGGCCTCCAGGGGGTCGAGGCCCTTGGCCAGCGCCGCGGCTATGGCCGCCGAGTAGGCACAGCCTGTCCCGTGGGTGGCGCGGGACTCCAGGCGGGGCGTGGAGAACTTGTGGAAGGACCCCTTGTAGTACACGACGTCGACAGCCTCGGCGCCTTCAAGGTGGCCCCCCTTAACCACCACGACTTCTGTCCCGTACTCCTTGTTTATATACTCGGCAGCCCTCTCCGCGTCCTTCTCGGAGGCGATTTTCATGCCTGTGAGCCTCTCCGCCTCCGGCCTGTTGGGGGTAACCACTTTGGCCACTGGGAGGAGCCTCCGCCTAAGCACGTCCACGGCGTCGTCTGAGATTAAGGGCGCGCCGGACTTTGCCACCATTACGGGGTCAACGACGAGGGGGAACCCCAGCTTAGACACGGTGGAGGCCACCTCTTCTATTATCTCCCTTGTGCCCAGCATGCCGGTTTTCCCCGCGTCTATCCCCATGTCGTCCCAAACCGCCATTATCTGAGACCTCACGAGAGACGGCGCAAGGCACTGGGCCTCCCTGACCTCGTAGGTGTTTTGGGCCGTAACGCAGGTAAGAGCCGTGGTCCCGTGGACGCCCATGGCGGCGAAGGTCTTTATATCGGCGTGTATCCCGGCGCCGCCGCCGGAGTCAAGTCCAGCTATCGTTATGGCCACCCGCCACATAAATACATAATTTTCCTTCCATTAATAACTATTCTCAAGCATGCCCCCACACGGCTAGCTTGGTCTCCGCCAGCTTCACGACATGTGCGGGCTTCGCCGCGACGGGGCGGGACTGGGCATAAAGATCTAGAGGGGCGTCTAGGGGGATACCCAGCCTTATTGCATATATATGCGCTGATAGGCGGAAAAGCCTCTCCACCTCTCTCTTGAAAACGTCTGAGTGGCCAGGGGCAGATACGACCAGCACTCTGTAGGTTTTGGCTTGTCTCACGACCTCTACAAACATACCGCTACCGCGCCGCGGGTGCGGAGGCGTCAAGAAGGTGGCCTCGGCGAGGGCTGTGCAGTAGATACAACGAGAGGCGTACCTCGCAACTGCCGCAAAGAAGGCCGACTCCAGCTCTCTCCACAGCCCCTTTTTGACAAAATCATCAAATAAGTCAAGGCCGTCTTCAATCCTCAGCACACCTTCCCCCACGACCACCTTCCTAGGCGGTCCCGACGCCACGTACACCACGCTTCCAGCCGCCTGGCCGGTTGCCGCACGCACCCCTCTCCCCTTCTCCACTACTAGATATCTGCCTCTACACCTTTCACCAACCAAAAGGGGGATGTCTCCCACTAGCCTAAGGCACCCGTCGCCTAGGGGCAACGAGTTGTAGGACTTAGTTAAAACATACACGACTGACGCCACGGCGCTGGATTTATACGCGGTAGCCAAAATGTTTCAATATATGTGACAATAAACGCCGAATATAAAAGGCGTTGTGGAATATAACGCATGTCTAAACAGAAGCTAAGGTTCTACGACATCAAGGCGAAGAAGTCCTTTGAAACGGATCAATACGAAGTGGTGGCGAAGGAGACTGCGCGTGGGCCGATGATGTTCGCAGTGGCCAAGTCGCCTTATACGGGTATAAAGGTCTATAGACTGGTAGGAAAGAAGAAATAAACCCTCCTTTTTTCACTCCGTGATTGACAAGGTTTTAGGCTCTCAAACCAAGGTCAAGATAATCCTCACCTTGTGGAGGCACGGCGAGATGAATATGGCGGCCCTCGTGGAGAAGGTAGGCGCGGCTCACCAAACAGTTATCCAGCAACTAGAACAGCTTATAGACTACGGCGTGGTGGAGGCTAGGCAGGTGGGGAGGATGAGGTTGTTCAGAATCGCCCGTGACCCCGCCTTTCAACAACTGGCAGAGGCCTTAGCCAGGGCAGACGAGTGGCTAGCCACGCGCGTCTAGGCGGTTGCCGCACTTCTCAGCAACGCTGAGGATAAGCTCCAAGAGGGCGCCCTCGTTGTCGGGGAGGCCCTCGTAGGTGCGTCCACAGATCACCAAGACTACGGAGCCGCACCTGCCCACAGATACGTCTACCGATACCCCCAGCTCCTCCAGCGTCGGCCTTATGTACTTAATCCACTCAGTCAGCGTATATACGTAGTACTCCGGTGCGCAAATACGTAGCGTTAGGCGGCTATTCAAGAGCCCTTCTGAGCACCTCCTTTACCCTAACGCCTATTCTCTCCCAATTAGCCAGCACATCCTTCAGCAAAGCCCCTAACTCTGCGTCTCCTGTAAGCACAGTAGCCGCTTCCGAAATCACGACATCGTCGAGGTATATCATCTTCACGGTCATCCCCCCGTCTATGGTTATATTAACCCCAGTTATCCACGAGGCGTGATCGGAGGCTAGGAAGGCCACCAAGTTGGCGACGTCCATGGGGTCACCCACCCTCCCCGCTGGGTGTTGCAGGTGGTCCAGCCGGGTCAGCGCAGGGCTCCGAGGGGGGAACTGCCAGGCGCTTGTGTCGACCCACCCCGGCGACACAGCCACCACCCTAATCCTATACTTCGCCAGCGTGACGGCAAGCGCGTGGGTCATGGCAATTAGGCCGCCCTTGGAGGCGGAGTAAGGGACAGTGTTCGGCTCCGACTGGAAAGCCCTCGTGGAGGCGATGTTGATGATGACACCGCCGTTGTTCTTAGCCATTATCTTCGCCGCGTACTTAGAACAGAGGTAAGGCCCAGTTAGGTTCGTGTCGATAACCTTGTACCAATCCTCCAGTGTCTCTTCGAAAAAGTCCTTGAAGTTGGCCACACCTGCGTTGTTGATCAGCGCGTCTAAGCGGCCAAATTTCTCCTCCACTTTCCGAAACAAAGACGCCACCTCCCCCTCCTTCGACACGTCCGCTTTGATGAACAGCGCGTTGACTCCATTTGAGCGGAGCCAGCGCTCGCGATAAGCCCCAGCCTCTTCATCCACGTCTGCTATAACCACAGAGGCGCCCTCAGCCCCCAGCTTGTAGGCGATGGCGGCGCCGATGCCCCTAGCCCCACCCGTGACCACCGCGACTTTGCCCGACAGCAAACCCACGGGACTACCCCAGCCGGCTTTAAAAAGTTACGCGCCTACCCCTCATCTGGGGCCGTCCAAAATCAAAACGCTCCTCCCGCCACGGGTCAGCGTTGAGAGAGTAGCCGGACATCTCCCAGTATCCCGGCACTGGGTCGTCCACGACCTCAAGCGCGCCGAAGTACTTCACGCTCTTCCACGCGTATCGAGTGGGCACCACCAGCCTGGCGGGGGCGCCGTGCTTCTTGGGCAGGGGTTCCCCGTTCATGGTCCACGCGATGATTGTGTTCTCCTCCCACAAAGCCTCTATCGGCAGAGAGGCGCTGTAGCCGTCTATGCCCCAGGCCAGGGCGTAGGGTCCGTAGGGCCTCGCCTCTTCGAGGAGGGCCTTGACCTGTACCCCCCTCCACACTACCTTCTCCACAGACCACCCCGTGACGCAGTGGAACGGCGCCACGAGGTCTACGCACGGATACTTCGAGGCCAGCTCCTTAAGCGGTATCTCTAGCGGCTTCTCGACCCTCCCCACAACCCTTATGATGTGCTGGTCGAAGCCCACGTCGGGCGGCTCAAATACGTCGTATACGACGAAGCGGTGGGCCTTCACCTGGTTGGGAGGCCAGGGCCGTTCCACCTTAATCTCTTGACACTGCATGTAACTTGTCCGACTTTACCTTTTATTTTACGAGCCGTGCGAGGAGCTTAAGCGCCTCCCTCGCTGGTGGCGATCCCAGGGTAAACGCGGTGCCAGAGACTGCTGCGATTATCAGCAGGTTGGGGATGAAGGTCAGCACCGTCTCCAGCACGGACCTTGTAGAGTAGCTCAACAGCGGCATGGGGAGTAGGTACACCGCCGCGAGCGCGGCAAAGGCGGGCAGGTATAGCCTTGCCACAAGCTGGGCGTAGCCTCTGCCGAGGAGGCGTAGTCTATACGCAATGGGGAAGGCCGCGGTGATTGCCGACGCGGCGACCATGCCCGATGCGCCGTAGGCCGACGCCATGACGTACATCAGCCCAACTGAGACGGGGGAGAACGCCAGGTCGAAGAGGAGGGCCTTAGCCGGCTTGTCCTTCAAGGTGAATATGGCCCTCTCCTCGACCCCCTTCAGCGTGGTGTCTACGTGGAGAAAAACCCCCGAGGCGAGGAGGGCGATCCCGTTTAGCCTCACGGCGTCTATCAGCTCGTTGCTTCCCAGCTCAGATGGTCTGAGAAGGGCTATGTACCACGCAGGCTCCTTCGCCATAACCGCCGCCGCGAGGAGATAGAGGTACATCAACACCGCGCCGTCTATTAACGCCCGCCGAAGTTTATCCCTCTCCACAAGCAGGGAGCCGTACATAAGCGGCACGACAGTAAGCGCAGGGTACACGGACTTCCCCAGCTGGAACAGGACGTAGTTATAAGATAGTAGCTTGTCGCCCCCCGCTAGCAAGACGGCGTATGTCACGAGGCCGCCCGTCAGCGTCGTCATAAGGGCCAAGGTCTGGTAGGGGGCCCCCCTAATGAGCGTCTTTATAGTAGCCACGGCGCCGTGGAAGTTCGGCTTGGCCACCTTAGCCAACGCAGTGGGGATGTATACAGCTGCAGTGATCAACAACGCGAGGTAGGCGGTTGGGTTGAGCCTGACCGCCGCGGCGCCGGCTATTTTGGCTAGCTGGCCAGCAAGCCCGGTCAGCGCGGCGGCACGTTGCCTAAATACGGATAGGTAGGCGCCGGCGGGCCACGCCTGGAGTAGCAGAATAAGGCCTCCCAGCGCCGCCAGCACTGGGTCCAGACGTCCGTAGAGGAGGAGATACGCCGAAAAAGGGGCCAGGGACACAGCCGCCATCAACACACCCACCGCGGCAAGGTTGCCGAACCTCTCCGGCTCTTTAGCCAGTATCCTGGAATACCACGACGTGGCGTATCCCAAGAAGGCTAGCCCCACGGCGAGGGCCGCGTTGAACACCGCCAGCGTAGCCAAATCCTCTGTGGACAGGCGACGGGTTACAGATAGCGTAAAGATTATTGAGGCGACCAAGTTAAACGCGCCTGAAGCAGCTGCCAACAGCCTAGTGCCAGCCACGCACGAGGCAATAAATCTTTAATTTAAATACAAAAGACATTGCCCGTGTGGCGCGTCGCCGCCGGCATTGCTATCGTCCTCGCGGTGTTGCTAATATTGGTGGTCGCCGTGTTGAATTACTCAAGCACCGAAATCTACGCAGACTCGTTCAATAAGACTATTATCATCCAAGTCGAGGCCGTCCGAGTCCTCTACGCAGACAAACTGACGGCCACACTCAGCCCGCTCACAAGTGGCGAGCCGACCTACACCGTGGAGTGCAACAGGGCACGCGGCGGCCTACACTACGCAATCTTCCTCTGCAACGCCACGAAGGCCGAGCCGGGGATATACTTAATACAGGTACAGAACCTCGTCCCCCTAGAAGGCGTAGTCGTGGTGCGGTAGAAGCCCCCTTAGCCGCGCCGCCAGCAACGCGATTATAGTTTTGCCATCCTTCACCTCTCCGCTCTCCACCATCCTCAGCGCCTCGCCCGGCGTCACCTCGACCACAGACATGTCCACCTCTCCGGGGTCCCGGCCCGAGACCCCGACGTATTCGAGCTTGTCGGTGAAGTATATGCGGATGAGCTCGTTGCTCACCCCAGGCGTCGGATAGAACTCCAGGAGAGGCACTAGGCGCAACGGCTTATACCCGGTTTCTTCTATCATCTCCCTAACTGCGGCTGACTCGGGGTCTTCACCCCCCTCCAACGTCCCCGCCGGTATCTCCAGCGTCCACTCCCCAATGGCAGATCTGAATTGCCTTACCATAACTATCCTTCCCCCGCGCAACGCCAAAACGGCCACCGCCCCGGGGTGAATAAGGTATTCCCCCCACACAGTCCTCCCACCTACTACGCGGGCCTTTCTCACAAGCGTGAACTTCTTTGCCTTGTAGATCACCTCCTCCACGGCTGTTGATAGGCACTATTTAAAAAGTCAGCGACCAGAAACCGTCCTCACGCAGTCGGCGCCCTGGGTATCGTCACGTAGATGGGGACACGCGGGTTTATAACGCTTCTTCTGTAGGCTACTAGTCCCAGAACGCCCTGGTGGTGGCGAACTGCCGCTCCGCGTCCATAATTGCAATCCACAAGTCGGCGCCTTCCACGAGCTTGTTCAGAATCTTGACGGCAGTCTTGGGCCCCACACCGTGGGCGAGTTGTACCAACACGCCGAGCTTCCCGTGCTCCAGGACAAGTGAGGCGCTGAGCTGGAGGTGCTCGAGGATCTTGGCCTCCTCCTTGCTCATCTTCTGTCTTATCTTGTATTTGCTGAGAACTTGCCGCGCCTTCTCCACGTCGACGCCCTTCACGACTGCTAGGGCCCTCACGCCGCACTTCTGACACGAGACGTCTTCCGGGAGGGCGGCCGCTCTCGCTACGTAGACCCAGCCGCAGTTCAGGCAGAGAAGCGTGGCGTATTTGTTCAAAATCCGCCTCCTCACCAGATCGGCGAGGGACTCCCTAGACAGCCCCTTGAAGGAGAAGTCTAGGCGGAGGGCCTCCTCCAGTATCGGCTTCTCAAGGGCGGTGGGCTTCGCCAGCCTCTTCACAACCAGTGGGACCTCGCCGTTGGCGATTTTTTCTAGGAGGGATAGTAGGGACTTTGCGTCGAGCCTCTCCACAAATATCTCGTTTAGTGTCTCCACGCCGGGGAGGTCGTCGGCGTACACCTCCGGTAGCCTCGACGGCACGTCCTCCGCGTCTTTCGACACAAGCCCCGTCCTCCGCGCCACTTGGAGGAAGCGGTATCGAAACAGCTTAGAGCTCCGAACCGCGTTTTTAAGCGTCGTGTAGACAAACCACTGCGGCCTCCTCAACACCTCCTCCAAGGCGTTTAGAGGGACGAAGTCTCTAAAAATGAGCAGTACGCGGTAGGCGTCTGACCTGTACCCTACGGGACCCACATATCCTGATAGGGCGTGGGAGAGGTAGGCCCCCAGCGCCTCGTTCCCCTTGTGGCCAAGACAGCTGTGGACCACTGCGTATCTATTCTCCACAATGTGGACATGTAGCCTATCCGGCGCCGGCACTAGCTCCGGCGTGAGGCCCTCCACGTCCACCGGCAGCCCCTCCTCTCCCCTCAACGCCCTTAGCAGAACCTCGGCCCGCCTCTTGCAAACCTCCTGGGCTATTTCATACGGCACAGGTATCTGCTCGCCGAGCCACGCCGGGAGGGCGCCAGATACGTCGTAGTCCGGGTAGAGGTAAACCACGTCGCCCTCCCGCCTGGCGAAGGTCCACACCCTCCCCGACAACACTATCTTCGTCCCCGGCTCGATGGAGTAGACAAACTCCCGATCTAGCTCCCCCACCGCCCTCCCGGTGGAGTCGTCCACAGCCCTGTAGCTCTTCTCGTCTGGGATAGTCGACACATTCTCGAAGTAGTACCTTATACTGCCCTTCCTCGGCCTCAGCCCCTTAAGCAAGCCGTGCCTCTCGGCGAAGTCCAAGACGAGCCGTAGGTCCTCCTCTGTTAGGTTCCGGTAGGGGTGGGCCCTCCTAACAATGCGCATTACGTAGTTAACCTCTACCTCCCTCCCGTCCAGCCTAGCCTCCAGGGCGATGCCCACCACTTGGTGGAGCAACACGTCGAGGGCATTTTCGTGGTACTCCACCTCCCTTTCCAAAAGCCCCTTCGCCGCCCTCTCTGCAATTACCTCCGACTCTAGGTAGTCCTCCAGGTCGGCCGCCACGACGATGCCGCGGGAGACGAGACCGAGTCTGTGCCCAGCCCTCCCCACACGTTGCACCAGCTTCGAGACCTGCCTCGGGGAGCCGTACTGCACCACGAGGTCTACGTCGCCGATGTCTATGCCCAGCTCTAGGCTGGACGTGGCCACAACCGCCTTGAGCTCGCCCCTCTTAAGCCTCTCCTCTACGGAGATCCTGTGCTCCCTAGAAAGGGAGGAGTGGTGCACCTCTACCACGTCGCCCAGTATCTGCTTAAGCCTTGAGGCCAAGAACTCGGCGCCGTCTCTGGTGTTAGTGAAGACGAGGACGGGCCCCCTAGGCGACTTCACGTACTCGGCCACCCTCTTTATCCTCGCCACAGCCTCCGGGGTGGCGTCGAACTTCTCAGCGTCTACGTAGTCCTCGTCTGAGGGGAGCGGCCACACCACGTCTATCTCATACCTCTTCTCCGCCGAAACGTCGACGATCTTGACGGGCCTCCCGCCTCCTAGAAAGCCCGCCACAAGCTCCGGCGCGCCTACAGTGGCCGAGAGGCCAACCCGCTGGAACTCCCCCGCAAGCTCCACCAGCCTCTCGAGGCCGACCGCCAGTTGCACCCCCCTCTTGCTGTTGACTAGCTCGTGCACCTCGTCCACCACCACGAAGCGGACCCCCCTCAACGCCTGGCGCATGCTTTTGTGGAGGAGGAGAATCTGCAGAGTCTCCGGCGTCGTTATGAGTATGTCCGGCGGCTTCGCCGCCTGGAGCCTCCTCTCAGCCTCCGGCGTATCGCTGTGGCGCACCGCGACGGTGAGGCCGATCTTGTCCGCAATGGCGAGAAGCCTTCTGAGGAGGTCCCTGTTTAAAGACCGGAGGGGGGTGATGTAAAGAGCGCTTACGCCCCTTCTCTCTTCCGCCTCCAGAAGCCTCGACATCACGGGGAAAAGCGCCGCCTCCGTCTTCCCGGAACCAGTAGGCGCGATTAGAAGCACGTGGGAGCCGGACAGAATCTCCGGGATCGCGGCAGACTGCGCCGGCGTGGGCTCCGAGTAGCCGAGCTCCTCAACGGCCTCCGTCAGCTTGGGGTGCAGAAGGCGGAAAACCACAAGCCGTCAGATCTGGGTATTTTAATTAATACAACCGGCGGAATGGAGTCCGGCAATTCTTGACCCGGTCTTGGCTATGACGCTACACCCACGGCGAGAGACCTGGCAATAGGACAATGCCGAGGCGCCATCCTACTAAAAAGACTGTAGGTATGGAGCTAGAGTGCTACCCACACGTGGCGCATTAATGTTGCCACTGAATCTCGGCGAGTATGTCCCGTATTTTCTTCCTGGCCTCCTCTTTCTGCTCGTCGTAGAAGTTCCTGCCGGTTGGATCGATCATCACGGTGAGGGGGCCAAAGTCCTCCACCTCTAAGACCCACATGGCCTCCGCCATGCCTAGGTCGAGCCAGTGTACCTCAACAACTCTTTTTATGGCCTTCGCGGCTAGGACGCCGGCGCCGCCGGTGAATATGGCGTAGGCGGCGTTGTGCCTCTTCATGGCCTCGGCTGTCCTCTTGCCCATGCCTCCCTTGCCCACCACCAGCTTTACGCCGAGCTTCTCGATGACCTCTGCCTGGAAGGCCTCCATCCTCGCCGAGGTTGTGGGGCCCATGCTTAAGATTTCCCAGCCGCCGTCTTTCCTCCTCGCCACGGGGCCGGCGTGGTATATGACGCCGCCTCTTAGATCCACCGGTAGCCTCTCGCCACGCTCCACGTACTCCAACATCCTCTTGTGGGCGGAGTCCCTAGCGCTTACAATTATCCCGCTTATGTAGAGAGTGTCCCCCACCCTCAGCTTAGCCACGTCCTCCTCAGAAAGAGGAGTCCTAAGTTTGTAAGTAGGCATAGGACTTAATACATCCGATAATTTAAGTATTGCTTTAGTAAAAGTATTTTTATGGGAGCTACTATTGATCTATGCTTGAGGAGGTCATCCTAAAGGCCGCAAAAGAAGCTATTGTAAGGGCGAGCATCGGCCCGGCGTTCGACGTGGTGTCCGCGCTGAGGACCGCCCACGGCGTTGAGGAGAAAGACGCGGCGAGGGTGCAACTAGGGGCCATTCTGAAAAACATCGAGATGTCCACCACTGAGAAAATCGCCGTGTGTCAAGACACAGGGTTCCCCAACTTTTTCATAAAACTGGGCGACCGCTTTCCTGTGAGGAGCGGGATATATGATATACTGACCAGGGCAGTGCGCGAAGTTACCAGAGAACTACCGCTGAGGCCCAACACGACACATCCATTCGACGAGAGGAAAAACCCCGGGGACAACACGGGCATGTATGCGCCTTGGTTTGACGTGGAGCTCTTCGACGGCGACTACCTCGAGTTCTGGTACGTGCCCAAGGGCGGCGGCACGGAGCTACCCAGCAAGGCGTTTACCCTACCCCCGGGCGTAGCCCTCAAGGAGCTCCCCCGTCTCGTGCTGGAGGCTGTGGTGGACGCCGGCCCAATGCCCTGCCCCCCGGTCATCGTGGGGATTGGGGTAGGCCCCTCGGTGGACATAGCGGCGAAGCTCGCCAAGAAGGCGGCCACCCTCCGACCTGTCGGCTCTAGGCACCCGGAGCCGGAAATCGCCAAGATGGAGGAGGAGCTCCTAAAGGCCATAAATAAACTCGGCCTAGGCCCCCACGGCGTGGGGGGAAGGGTGACGGCCCTCGATGTCCACATCGAGTATGCATACCGCCACCCAGCCACCTTCTCCATTGGCATAGTCTTCTCCTGCTGGGCCACGAGGAGGGCCGGCGCCAGGGTCTACCCAGACGGGAGGTACGAGCTACTGTGACCACGTGCGAGCGTAGCCCCCTGCCCACCCCTGTTTTAGTCGTCGTCGTGGCGGACCACGGCGCCGTGGTCGGCTGGCCCGTGGTTATACCGAGGGACCACCCCCTTGTGGGCATCCCCCTACACAAAAACCGGAAGACACTTGAGCTTATCCGGAGGGCGAAGGCCTTCTCCATAAACCTCGTCGCCGACGCGGCGAGGGCGTATGAGGTATTCGGCAGGCCGGGGGAGAAGAAGCTGGAGAGGTGGGGCGACGTCGCGGAGTGCAAGGCCCTCCCATGCCGCGCGTTGGGAAACGCCACGCGGGTTGTCGAGTGCCTATACGACCGGGAGGTGGAGGTGGGGGATCACGTGGTCGTGTTCTGCAAGGCGGTGGTTAGCTACGGCTGCGGGCCCTACGCCGTGTGGGACCCCTGCAACGCCAACAGGTAACAACCTTACAGGTTGCTAGGCAAGCGATGTAATGAGACGTGACATTCACCGATAGGAGTGCCGAGACCTTCATAGATAGCCATTTCGCATGTATAGAGTGTCCTTGCGCTGGCAGTCGTATCGATAGGTGCCGTCGTGAAGCACAGGATATTACCCGCCGGCCGCCGGGGGTATAAATACCACTTCGTCTCCGTCTTTAAGCTCTGTGTCAAGCCCCTTCAGCCAATCCACAGATCTGCCATTAACTAGGATGTTGTACATGGGCTTCAGCTTTCCCCCCTCGTCTAGTATCTCGGCCCTTAGCTTGGGGAACTTCTCGTTTAGAAGGTCGACGAGCCTCCCCACTGTGATTCCGTCGGGTACCTCCACCTCAGTCTTCAACACGCCAGTGAGGTCGTATAGGGTCGCTAGGAACTTAACCCTCACTCTCACGTGTATACCCAGTTGCTGATTTAAGTTTATCTCTCGTAGAGAAAGCAGGGGGCTCCGTAGCCGCTTTCACATACGCGCACCCAAGACGCGCCTAGGAGGTCGGCGATGTGCTTCGCCAAGCACTCCCCGCTAAGGCCGGCCGCATTGCAGGGCACTACGTAGACCTCTTCCTGGGGCAAGTCGACTTGCTCAGCGCTTGAGGCTAGGTACTTCCCGTCCATTTTGCTCAACAGCTCGCGGAGGCGCTCCCCGGCCTCGCCGGCATCGACAACCACGTCGTGGAAGCCATCCCTACATATAGACGCCGTGATTATGTAGTCGTGTCCATGAACTCTTCCCCAAGCAGTGGAAAAAGAAGGTTTGTGCGCCACCGAGATGGAGCCCCTGAGCTCAACGCATGTTCGCATGGCGGTGCAAACATTTAAGCTTAAAAATAAGCAACGCAGTGGTTACTATAGACGTAGACGCGGCCGAGGCGGCCGCTGGTGTGTTGAAAACGCTGGGCGTCAAGAGGGACACCTACCAAGACCAGCGGTTCTACCCCCCGCCCGGCGACCCAGTGGAGGGCCAAGCCGCCTACTTCGTCTCAATGGTGGCGGTCGACCACAGGACAAGCCTCTTCGAGCCTTTTGAGGGCTACATCGAGGGCGAGTTCTTCCATGGCGCCGACGCCCTATACAGGCTGGGCAGGCTTGCATACGACCGCGGCTTCTTCAAGGCGGAGAGGCTCGCCGCGTTGACGCCGAGCGAGGCGGAGCAGCTGTTCTCCATTGGCGGTAGGCGGGTGTGGGACTTCAACGTGAGGGTGCTTCTGCTTAGAGACGTAGGCAAGAAGGCGTCTGCCCGCGGCGGCTTTGAGTTCATTATTTCAGTGGATAGTATTAAGAAGCTCCGCGAGGCGCTCTCTGCGATGAGGGCCTATGAGGACCCCGTGGGGAAGAAGGCGATGCTTTTGGCCAAGTTCCTCGAGGGGAGGGGCCTCGCCAGCTTTAAAGACTCGGCCGAGGCCGACGTCCCCGTGGACAACCACCTGAGCAGAGTGGCTTATCGCCTGGGCATAGTAGACGTCAACTACGACTTTCTGGAAAGCGGCGTGGAGGTGGGCAGAGAGGACGACGTAAGGCTGAGGGAGGTAGTGAAGACGGCTTGGCGCATAGTGGCGAAATTCGCCGACCTCCACCCCTTCGCCCTAGACGACTTCCTCTGGAACTTCGGCCGGGGCATCTGCAGGCGGGTGAAGCCCCAGTGCGCCTCCTGCCCCTTCAGAGAGGTGTGCAAAGCCCATAAACTAGGCAGGTACCCCCCCGAGCACCTACACCTCCTCACCTGGTACTACTAGGCGGCGGGCACACCCACCCCCGCTCTTGTATCTGGCAACGCAACTGTAATTAATTGGCTAGTTTTACCCCGTCGGCTCCGGGCAGGTTCCCCCGATTGCCAGATATGCGAAGTGAAGGATGTCTTGAGGCGGCGCATGGGGCTAGGCTGGGCCCCAAAGTGCTGGCTGGGGCTCCCCGTTTATGCACAGGCTGTAGATGGGGCTTGCCGCCGCCATGTGTAACGTCGGGAGTGCATGACGGGGATTAGCGGCGAAGACGGGATAGCGTTTACTGGCTCTGCGGCCAATTAATATTAACCCCCTCTCCCCCCTCTACGTGAAGATCAGGTCGCTTACGCTCCACGTTATGTGGAACGACGACTTTTCCCTGGTTGACAGATTCCTCGACGCGGCCAGGTCGGCGTCTCCCCTCACTGTGCGGGTTTCCGTGTCTCCGCCCCCGCCGGGGGAGGCGGAGCGGGTTGTAAACGCTTTGAGGAACCGCGGAGTCAAGTACGTCTCCGCCCTCCATCTCTTCTACGGCGCCGAGGAGGTGCACCGCTACGTGTCCCAGTACGGCGTCTTCGCCTCGTTTTCAGACGTGGAGGAATATGTAAAATTCTTGAAGATTATATACTCCAAGGGGGAGGTCCACCTCTCCCGGTACGTCTCGCTTCTGCTAGGTGGCGCCGTCTACGACTCGCCCTACTTCCCTGCCTCCATAACCACGCGCAGGGGAGTCTCGATATCTCTCCTCTACCCCAACGACCTCACGTCTATAGACGACGTGAAGGCCGTCTTGAAGAGGGGGGAGACCATAGGCGAGGCAGTGGCCCGGGCAGTGGGCGTGGAGTTCTTGGGAGTCGACGGCTCTCTATCGCCGTGGGGGGAGGAAAGCGTGGCCAAGGCCGTGGAGCGCCTATTCGGCATCAGGCTGGGAGAGCCGGGCTCGCACAACGCCATCTGGAAGCTGAACAAGGCAATAGAGGGAGCTCCGATAAGGAAGACCGGCTTCAACGAGGTCATGCTCCCACTGGCCGAGGACGAAGAGCTGAAGAGACTTGTTAGGGCCGGCTTCCTCGACATTTCCAAGTTTGTCAGCTACACCTCGGTGTGTATCCCCGGCCTAGACATGGCGCCGATAAGGGTTGGTGACTGGACGGCCCTGAAGAGGCTGTTGTACGACCTCGCCGCCGTGGCCGAGGCCAAGAGGAGGCCAATCGGGGTGCGCATCTTCCCCGTCGACCAGGAGGAGTACGACGTCGAGGGCTTCGGCCCCACCCCCGCGCTGAGGCTATAGCCGTCCCGCCGGAGACGCCCCAGCGAGATCGGCCGTGGCTACCAAGCGACTAATCCACAAGGCCCACCGCCCTTCTGGGGTACCAGCCGCTCTTTGTCCTAACTAGGCCTCTCTCCCTTATGTACTTCTCCACTTTCTCCTTAACGACATTGAAGGCTTGGGGATCTCCGCAGAGGACTTTCCCGTCGGCCACGGCGTCGAGTATAATCATCGAGCGCTCCAGCACTTCGTCTAGTCTGTCAAGGGGGAGCCACGCCACCTGCCCCACGTCTACGACCTCGAGCTTATACTCGCCGCTCGGCGTAATGGCTAGTAGATCCCAGTCGCTCAGCGGCGTGTGGTCGCCCCTTGCCCGGGAGCCAAATAACACAACGGCCAGGGCCCTTCCACACAGCTCGTTTAAAAGCTCCCGAAACCTCGCCTCCCGCAACACAGTTACCTTCCTAAGCGCCCTCAGCCACTTCTCGTACATACCCCCACACCACCTCCATACATTTAACGGCCTCCTCCGCCTCCCACTTCCTGTAATCGTTTATCCTAGCGTCGGGGTAGCGGGCTTGGACGTAGTGTTGTTCAAGCGCCTCGGCGCATCTAACCACGTCGGGAGGCGCCTCCCTGCCAGCTAGTTCCGCCAAGTACTGCAACAACTCGGCCACCGAGTGTGTAAGGGGGCGAGATCCGCCCAGCTTTATGAGCACGCCTTTTAGCAACAGCTCAACAGCTTGCTGCGCAAAAAAGGCGGCGGAGTCGAATCTACCGATTGCCAAATCCTCCTTAGCGTAGTCTCTAAACTTCCTCGCCTTATCGAGCCAGCGCTCAGCCACCTTAACTAACATCGCCTAGGCAATAAATCCGTTTCGGAACGCCCAGCCCCTCTTACCTCACCAACAGCTTAATCGGCCGAACCCCGCGCAATCAAGAGGCTACCTTTGACAGAGGAAGTGGGCGGGAGGGCCGGGCAACGGTGGCTTAGACGAAATTTTTTAAGCTGATCACAGGAAGGTGCGTGATCCGCCACTTGATGCTGTCGCATAGATACGTGAAGGCGCTTCTTGAAGGCCGCAAACGTTCTACAATAAGGCCCGGGGTGCTTAAGGTAGCAGATAGGGTATATATACACAGTAAAGGGAGAATAGTGGCGGTGGCTGAGGTGGAATCAGTGATGTACAAACGCGTCTTGGAGCTCACAGACGAAGACGCGCGCCTCGACGGTTTTAACAACAGAGAAGAGCTGGTGGCGTATCTTAAAAGGAGGTACCCCGGACTGCGCGATACAGCGATAATAACGATAATTAAGTTCAGGAAAGTCGAGGAGGCAGACATGCCGGAAGACGCGGTCTACGGCGGCCTCTCCCCTGTCGAGCTGGCAACCCTCGCCTTGAGCAGGCTGAAGCTCAGCCCCCGCGAGCGGAGGATATTACAAGCCGTCGTGGAGACGGGTAGCCTCAGAAAGGCGGCGCTGAAGCTGTTCGGCACCATCGATAAGAGGGGAGCCATCAGGAGGGTTTTGAGAAAAGCCGCGAAGATGTTGGCAGATGGAGGCTTGGAAGGCCAAACAGAGGGCAATTAAAGCCCTCGAGGAAAGGCTGAGCGAAGAAGAGAGGGCAGAGGCTAGGCGCGATCACCACGCTAGGAGGCCGCCGAGGCCCTGCGGAATCACTGTGCACACCGGGGTGGGTTGCCCCCTTGCCTGCGCCTACTGCTACATCTACGACATGGGATTCCCAGGCGCCGCCACGCCCTACAAGCTCTCCCCACTGCAGCTGGCATACGCAATCGCCGCGAACCCCCACGTAGCTGTGGGGGAGTGGGGGACCCTCATCGCCGTGGGATCCGTCACGGAGCCCTTCCTCCCAGAAACTAGGGAGAAGGCACTGCAATACATGCAAGCCGTGGCCGCTTTTCTCGGAAACCCCATTCAGGTATCTACGAAGATGCAGCCCCCGCCCCAGCTGGCTGAGGTGCAGAGGGGCCTCGACGTGTTGATAAGCGTTACTGACCTCTCGGGGAGGCTTGAGCCGAGGGCGCCGCCGCCCGCCGAGAGGATGAGGGCCGGCGCCGAGCTCTTGAAGAGGGGCGTCAGCGTCACGCTTTTCGTCAGGCCCATAATTCCCGGCGTCACGGACAAGGAGGTTACGAGACTCCTCCTATTCGCCACGGAGCTGGGCTACCGCCGGGTGGTCTTCGGCACGCTCCGCGTCACTGCTAACATCGCCAAGAGGTTGAGGGCTTTCGGCGTAGACGTAGCGCCATACACAAGTGAGCTGTCTGAGAGGCAGGTGCCTATTAAGTACCCGAAGGGGCGTTTTGTGGCCGCGGCGAGGGAGCTTGGCTTCGAGGTCTTGCCGGCTTCCTGCGCCGCTAACGTAGTGGCACACGGTCAAGCATGTGCGTTGTGCGGTTGGGGGCCTTGCGGCGACGTGAAGAAGCTGAGGACCGACCCAGACGACGTGAAGGAGTACCTAGAGTACAGTGGCTACAAGTCAGAGGTGGAGATTAGGGGGTTGCGAGTAAGGATACGCGGACGTATATCGAGGCTCGACAAGATATTCATCGAACAGGCCACGAGGATGCCGGTCGAGGCTGGCGAGTATTAGAAGCGGCCAGAGAGGCGCTTCTGCATGTTCGTAGGCCACATCAAGTGGGTGAGGGACTCCGGCGTCTTAGAGAGGAGAGCCGTCAGCACGGCCTCTACTAGGTCGGGGCTTACTCGGACGTACTGATCCACCGCGTCTAGTATCTGGGGGTATCCAGTCACGGTGGATGTGGTGGAGGCCAGGAACGATATTATGTTATCCACGCCTAGGTCCCCGGCGTCTAGCACCTCCACCCGCACCGCGGTTCTGTGGCCGGGGGGCAAGTAGTAGGCCACGACGACGTCGCCGAGAAGGCGCAAGTGCGGGTAGGCTGTGGAGGACAGCACCTCCTGGAAGTTTTTGCCGAACTCCGCTATCCTGCGGCACAGCCTCTCGCCCCTCTGGCTGAGCTTCGCGCTCTCCCCCCGTGAACAGCGCAGTATCGCCTCCTTCTCCGGCCCTCCTTCGCACTCAGCGTAGTGGATGGGCGCCCACCTGGGCAGTACGTCCCTGAGCTTCCCCAAGACGAAGTACTCCCCCGGCCCCAGCATGGCCGTGGCCGCCACCTTGTCGTTTACCGGGAGGCACCTCCCCGCCAGCACGGAGAGGTATCTAGACCTCACCCTCTTCGCCACCGCGGCGATGCTGACCCTCGCCGCCGTTGCCCCCCTCAGCAGCCGCTCCATGGCCTTGTTTACCTCCTCGTACTTCCCGCCCCTCACCGCGAGGTTGAAGGGGAGGGGGTGCAGTGAGAGCTCCCCGTCAATCAGGAGGAGATCCATCTTCTTCTCCCCCCTCGCCTTCGCCTCCAGAAGCCTCGCCGCGAGGCGCCTCTCCAGAAGTGCCGCAAAGCGGGAGACGTCCGCCTCCTTGCTGTCGCTGAAGTACAGAGCACCTGTCAAAAACCTGTCCTGCACCCCGCCGGCCACGCCCACGTAGCCGTAGGCGACTACCGTGAAGACGCCCCCCACCAGCTCCAGAGGCGGCGAGCCGTAGGACGAGTCCACTGCATACACGTCGAGGGCCGGCGCCTTGCCCACCTCCCTAACCTCAACAGCCTCTCTAAGAGACCTCAGCTCCTCCAAGAGCTTCTGGAGACGGGCAATCTTCTCGGCGTGCCGGTCCACCTCGTGCCGCAGGGCGATTACGAGGTCAGGCTCTAGCCAGTACTCCAGTGTCTCCATTACGCCACCTCCCTAGTTCTTATGAGGACGGGCTTCCTCAACGGGTTCATGAGCCCCGCCACGAAGAACTCCCTCGGCTGAAGCTGGGCTAAGACGCTTTCGTTAATATCGGCTAGGTCTAAGTAAGAGGAGATCTCCCTTAGGTCGGTAGGCGCCGTTAGCCTGGAGAAGAACACGGTGCCGAGGTTGGCCCTGATGGACGGGTCGATGTCGCCGACAATCCTCTGGCTGGCCAAGACCATTGAGAGGCCCCACTTCCTCCCCTCCCTCACTGTTGTCTCTATGGCGTCTTTTGAGATGGTCCAGGTCTGCGGCGCGTAGTTCTGGGCCTCGTCCACGACAAAGATTATGTTCGCCGGGGCCTTGTCCCTCTTCACCTTTGACCACGCCGCCTCTATCACCGAGGCCACAATGGCTTGCTTCACCGAGAGGTCTGTGTCGTAGCTCAAGTCGACTACGAGAGGAGAAGCCTCCGCCGAGAGGATATCCTCGGCTGTCTTCACTCTGTTGTTCAGCTCCTCGAAGAACTCGGCGGTGGCCAACTGCTTCAAGAACAACTCCGCCTTCTCGATTGTGGAGTCCCGGGCGTTTAGCCTCTTCATCACCCTCCTCAAATGGGCAATAAACCCCTCCCTAGACCACCTCCCCTCGTAGGTCATCGTGGCGATTTCCAGATATTCGCCGTAGGTCTGCCACTGGAGCTGGGCCACCTTGGCAATCACCGAGGCGAGGACGTTGGGCGGTATTCTAATCTCCGTGCTCTTGACAACAGCGCCATAGTACGGGGCGTAGTCCACCCCCGTGTGGTCAAAGACAATGACTTTCCGGCCCCTAGCGGCGAGCTCGTTGATAAGCGCCCTGACTAGCCTCGACTTCCCCATGCCGGTGGCACCGAAGACCCCCACGTGGTGCGTCACGTAGGCGGGGTCCAGGGGGAGCCTCCACCCCGAGTACTTGTGCTCCCCCACGTAGATGAAGCTCCCGGCGAAGGCCCCCTCCAGAAGGGAGGGATCCAGAAGGTAGACCTTGGACCCCGGCGTCACGACGTTGGACACCTCGGCAAGCCTCCCGTCGCGGAGCGCCACGTAGGGCTTGACGATGGCCGAGGTGTAGGGCAGGAGAATGCCGTAGTCCACCATCTCGGGCCGGTCCACGTAGGGCGTCCTCACCCTGTCCCTGATCACCGGCTCCAGCTTCGTCACGCGGCGGAGGAAGCCCACCACCACCTCCCCGGGGTTCTCCCTGTCCACTATCCCTACCAGCTGCTCCTCCACTGCGTAGCGCTCCGCCGAGCGGTAGAGTTGCACGGGGATGGAGCCGATGGTGGACCCGCTGACGACGATTCCAAGCTCCTTCACGTAGGGGGAGATGGCCGGATTAATAAGCTTGGTAGCTACAACAGCACCTCCACCTCGACGACGTCGCCGTCTCTCAGACCCAGAGCGTCGCGGAGCTTCACTGGGGCGACCACCTCAATCACGTCGGTGGGGTGGTGGGTCCTCTCAGGCATCACCACGGCACCCTCCACCCCGTTCACCCTAGCCCTAAAGGCCTTAACCGCGCCGTAGGTCCTGAGGCCGTTGGAAAAGCCCGGAATCACAACTCCCGGAAGTCCGTCTAAGTAGCGGCGGTACGGCATGTACTGCGGGTCAAGCTTGATATTCAGCGTACCGGGAAACGGCGTGAAGCCCAACCTCTCCTCAATGGCTCTTTTGTAGCCCTCCAGGGATATGTAGAAGGCCCCCTCCCCCAGCCCGCTCACCACCCTCCCGACTAGCCGGATGGAGGCGATGTTGAAGTAGCGGAGCAGATCCCTCAGTATCCCGCTGAGGAAGTCCCTCCCCTTAGGCGTAAGCTTAACCACAGACCCCTCAGCTACGTAGCCCTCGGCCCTGAGCTGTTTTAAAAGCTTGTAGAGCCCCTGCCGCGTCATGCATAGCCTCTTCGCCGCCTCCGACACCGGAAGCCCCTCCACCGAGGACAGGGCAATGAGGTCGGCGGCTAGACGCCTCTCCCGGCACTCCATAGCCCCAGTATCATGTTGTAGAAGGCGGCCTTGGCCAGATCCGCCACCACCTCGACGCGGTTCACCGCCTCTGCTAGGTCGCGGCCCACCGCCACGACGCCGTGGCGCTTGAGGATAGCCACGTTGCTCTTCCTCAGCGCCGACGCCACCGCCTCCGCCAGCTCAGCCGTGCCCGGCGTTATGTAGGGCACGACCGCGATCTCCGAGCCTAGGTATGCCTCGGCCTCGGAGAGTAGGGATGCGTCTATCCGCTCCGCGAGCAAGACGGGCAACACGTCGTGGGTGTGCACCACTGCCCCGACGTCGGGCCTCGCCTTGTACACAGCCACGTGCATCCTCCACTCGCTGGTGGGCCTCCTTACGCCGCGCACCACCCTCCCCTCCATGTCGATCCAAACCAAGTCGGACGGCTCTAGGAAGGGCTTAGGGAAGGACGTCGGCGTCACAACCACAAGCCCGTCCGCCAACGCGGAGAGGTTGCCGGAGAGCAGGGTGAGGTGGCCCCTCTCGTAGAGGAGGCGGGAGTACCTAACAACCTCGTCGGCCACAGACACAGCACACAGTATTTCTACATATTTGTGCGTTACTCCTCATCGGCATGGCTCCTCATATAGCGCTCCACGTAGTAGTACGCAACCCTCAGCAGAACTACGTCGTGGATATAACGCACCCAGCTGAGCCGGGCGTATTCTGGAGGTATGCCGAGGTGCATGAGGAAAGACTGCGGTACCAGCAACCCCGCCGTGTAGGGAACTGCGGCCAACGGCGTCGTGAACACCAAGGCAACTACAAATGGCTTGTAAAAAATCCTAGCCGGCCTCACGACGAGAAGCGGCAAAACGAAGATGTAGAACATAAGGTATAGAAGCCATAAAAGCAGGAACCACCAGCTAAGGGGGCCAAGCACCAGGGAGAGGTAAGGCGCGGCGAGGTGCGCCAGCGCAAGCCAGCGGGGATAGCCCAATAGCGGGCTTACAATCCACGCCACGGCGAAGCCGTAAGCCGACAGCGGCGTCGCGGCGAGGAGCTGAGGCGCGTAGAAAAAATACCTAGCCGTACAAAGCGAGAAGACCCCTAAAAAAGGGACTATTTCAGGGATAAACAAGCGGTACAACGACGCCGCCGGTGGAGCCATATGCGAAATACTCCCTTTTCTCATTAAAATAATTCTGCCAATAATTCGGAGAAACCACAGGCGCCCTAAACTTGGCGTATATGAGGAAGTATGCATTATCTTCATTGCTTCTGTAGTAGTAAACTCTCACATAGCTAGGGATAGTGAAAGAGGTCAAGCCGCCTGTGGTGCCAGGAGCCACCAACTTCACGAAAGCACTTCTAACAGCCCCGTTTATGTCCACGCCGGCTGAGTAGTAGGGGCCGCTATACGTAGCACCGCCAACTGTGATTGAACACCCGCTGTATGACGGCCCTTGAACCCCGGCCAGTATTATCGACAAACCAGTGAGAGTTAGCCCAACGAGTGGGTTTGTGTATAGCGCGGACCATCCCAATAGCTGTGCAAGCTCGTTGTAAGCCTGGATTCCTGTTATAAAAGCCTGGGTGGCGGCTGTGAGGAAATTAATCGGCGTCCAATAGTCAGTAGAGCTCTTGGTATTTGGATAAAGCCACGCGGTCACAGTGGTAGCCCAGCATATCGATAGCATATAGGTAGAGCCTGGCAGATCATAGGTTACATGGGTGTATACAATGCGGTACTCCCAACTGCCAGTTATTGCAGTTATTCCGTTTTGAATCTGCGACGTGAGCTCTGCCTTAGCTAAAATGTGGGGATTAGTCTCGTTTCTATTCGTCTTTGGGTCGTATACGCCGCCGGCGGTAGTCCTCCATATGTTCGTTAACACCTCATCAGCTGTCACGTTGTATGTAGTTAAGCCGTTCCTTATCATGAACTTAGCATAATACCATGTAGTAGAGTTATGCGTCCATATCTCTGACCATTTATAACCGTGCAACTTAAGTGTTGACATTTTCACGTATGGGTAGTAGTTGCTCCCGCTGGGTGGGGTTAGAGGCGGGTCGAATTCCAGTGTTATGGGGACCAGGCTTGAGTTAAACTGGAACAGCCTCAGCGCGCCGGTTGCGTAGAACGACGCCGCGTTGGATCTGAAGACTTGGCAAAGCCCACCGTTTTGGCTTAAGGTCATGGATATAGTCCCCGCAAGCGCCCCACCTACGTAGACCCTCACGTACTGGTACGTCTTCCCGGCGCAATTGTACACCTCCAAGTCGCCTATGCTCAACGTGGCTGAGTCGGACGCGGCGCCTTGGGGTATCTTGCCTATGAAGAATATGCGCCTTGTCTGATACATGTACGTGGAGTAGAAGTTGTCCTCAACGAGAGCGCTCACGAAGCTAAACACCATGTGGCCCCATGTGGGATCCGCGGGGCTGGGCCTCTCGTACTCCACTGTCACCGTAGGCTCGAAGGTCACGGGGAGGTCCCACGGCCCTGTGATGACGTCTACGGATATCCACAAGTATTTGGGGCGCAGTGATGAGGGGATTTGGAAGGTGTAGACGTAGCCGTAGTTGGTGGATACAATGGCGTTTGCTGTAAGCGATTGGACGTAGGCCGGTAGCTGTGTCGTCGGGAAGTCGCTGTAGTAGATATTTAAGCGCACCGAGCTGGCTGAGGCGCCGCGGAGTGCCACGCTCACCGCGGCGACTCCTCTGCCGACGTAGGCATATGTCTGGGTCGTGTAGCTGTAGGTCTTAGTCTGAATGTTGAAGTCCGTCGCGTAGGTAAACCTCACTGAGAAGCTCCCCCTCGTGGACACCGGCGGCGAGTGAATCCTAAATACGTACCTTGTAACAGACGGGGCGTCGGCTACGGCCGACGCCTCCGGCGGGATGCGCCACCTGCCCTTGGCGATCGTAACCGTTTTATCGTTCACCGTGTAGACCCCTGGCCCTACCTCTCGCCCTCTTAGAACCACTTCGGCGCGCACCGGCGGGAGACTATCCCTTTCTGGGCTGTCCGTGTACACTATTTCATAAGTCTTGCCGTCTAATTCCAAGACCGCCTTTCTGCCTCTTGCCGCATCCGCCTTGCCGGCGCCCCTCGGCACCGCTAGGTACGGCCCTGAAAAAATGGGCACCGTCAAGTTAATCGGCCTCTTGGGATTGTACGTGCCCTCTGCCCAGACGGCGTCTTTAAGCTCGAGGATGTAGACCTTGGGAAGCGGCGCAGGCGTGCCGTTTACGACGGCGTAGGCGTATTCTGGGATTTTATCTACCGCGACCAGCACCACGTCGTCTAGCGAAGCCCCCAGCGTCAGAGCTGAGAGCACCAGCACCGCAACCGCAAGCCAAGCTACCGGCACGGCGCCATTGAATCAAATACTCTTTTTTCGCTCGGCAACTGGCAAAGCTAAATTCGACAATTTACGCAGTTGGTAGCGGGCCGAGGCCTATCTTCTCGCGGAACTCGTTGTACTTCTTCACCACTTCGGCATACCACCTCTCGAGGCCTTCCCGGCTTTCCGGATAGGCAAGGTAGAGGTCGCCGATCTCCTTGGCGTATTGGATAGAGGTGCTCAGCTTCTTCAAAAGCGCCGGCCGCCCCAGGAACTGCATCATTACCCTAAACTTATCGAGGAGCGAGAGATTTGTCCCCTTCGCGGCGAGGTGGTAGATCTCGTCTTCTGTAAGGATTCTCCGCGACAGGCCGAAGTTCAGGTCGTCGTTGTCCAGCGTCTGGAGCATAAGCCTAAGCACGTCCAGCTGGGCCTGCCTGTACCCCCACTCCCTCATGTACAACACGTTGTACTCCCACAGGGCGGACTCGGAGAAGTCCCCCCGCTCAAAGGCCTTCGCAATAACCCTAGACGAGAGCTCAGCGGTGAGGAGGGCTTGGCCAATCCCCCCGCCGTGGATGGGGTTCACTGCCGCCGCGGCGTCGCCCAGTGCCACAATTCCGTTGCCCACAAGGGATTTCAAGGGGCGCCGCGTCGGGATGAAGCCCCCGCCTATGTGGTACTTCCCCCTAACCTTAAACCTGGGGAGGATCGCCTTCTCGTAGCTCGTCCTCGGGTTCTGCTTCAAGATGCCCCAGATTCCCAGACCCACGTTCAGCATCGTGGCGCTCCTCGGGAAAATCCACCAGTACCCGCCCGGCGACACCGTCTGATCTAGGTATATCTTAATGTACTGCGGGTTTTCGACAGGCTCCTCAACGTAAACAATCTCGCGGTACGCGTGCGATACGTCTTCGGGGTGGAGGGGCTCCGAGATGAGCCACCCCGCGAGCTTTGTCCTCACCACAGCGGCGGAGCCCGTGGCGTCCGCGACTACCTTGGCCAAGAACTCCTTTGCTGAGCCGGTCTTCCTATCCACTGCCTTAACCCCCACAACAGCGCCGTTTTCCACAATGGGGCCGGTGGCGGTGTAGCCCTCAAAAAGCGACGCCCCGGCCCTAACCGCCTCCTCGACTAGCCACTTCCCCCAGGCGAAGCGGTCCAGCACGTAGCCCTCGCCCCTGACGACAAGCCGAGTCCTCTCGTCGGGGCTAAAAAGCTCTACTCCCTCGATCTTGTTCTGGAAGACCTTGGGGTTCGGCGTGAGGTTTTTAGACATCCTCTCCACATGATGGAGGCCGAGCCCGTCGCCGCAGGTCTTAACCCCAATTTGATCCCCGCTCTTAGACTCCAGGAGGGCCACCCTGAAGCCGGCCTTGGCCAGGAGATAGGCGGCGTAGGCGCCAGCTGTGCCAGCGCCCGCCACCACTACATCGAAACGCTCAGACATAAAACCTCCACGGATTTGGTGTATAAAAAGTTTTAGAGTTTAAGGACGTCGCCGGGCTTCATTACGAAAACCTTTGCCCTAGACACAGCCTCTACCCTGGCCTTGAAGTCCTCGGGGTCCTGCCTGATCAGGGGAAACGTGTTGTAGTGCATCGGCACCACCCTCCTCGGCCTCAGGAGTTGCACCGCTATTGCCGCCTCACGGGGGCCCATGGTGTAGACGCTACCAATGGGCAGGAGTGCCACGTCTATGTCGTAGAGCTCGCCGATTAGCTCCATATCTCTGAACAAGGCCGTGTCGCCGGCGTGGTACACCGTCCCCTCCGGCGTCGCTACGACGAAGCCTGAGGGCGCCCCCCTATTCGCCGTGTGGAGAGCCGGCGTCATGTACACCTCCACGCCGTCACCTAGCTTAATTGTCCCTCCGATGTTCATGGGCATAGTCTGCGCCTCGGGGATCCCCTTTTCCGCCACTTCCAGCGTTAGCTCGAAAGTACCGACGATGGGGGCACCTGTGGCCTTGGCTATGTCGACAGACTCCCCCAAGTGGTCGAAGTGGTCGTGGGTGATCAAGATATGCGTCGGCTTGGCGTTTATAACCTCCTGCGGCGAAGCAGGGGAGAGCGGGTTTGTAATCCACGGGTCGATGAGTAGTTTGGCGCCACCCGTCTCCACCATAAAAGCCGCGTGCCCATACCACCTAATCTGCATGGCAGAAGATCGACAACTCTATTTAACATTTTATTCCCCGCACCGCGGCTAAGAGCGCTTCTTTAAGTCGAGCCTTATGGCCTTGGCGTGGGGGACGTATATCTTCACCATGTAGCTTCTCTCCAGTTCCTTCACCAGCTCGGCCAAGACACGCCACTCGAGGGGCTTGACGAGGAAGATCTTGACGTGGTGCGTGTCCGTCGCGGGGGCGTAGCTGTACTTCACGTATTTCACCGAGCCGGCGCCCAGCTTCTTCGCCAGCTCCACCACCTTTTCAAACTCCTTCACATGGAGAGCAACGCACCTCTTTAAAAATACTGATCCATCCTCTCTGAGAACAGCGCCTCCACAAAGGCCTTCAGCTCGACGCCCTTCTCGTACTCCTCCCTTCCTACCCTGTCCGCAAGGGGGAGGACCTTCCACGGCTCCCTCCCGTACTTGACCAGAAGGTACGCCTCGCCTCCCGCCCTCTTTGCGAAAAGCGTCAGCTTTTCCGCCTTTTCTGGCTCCAGCCTTATCGGGGCATACTTCGCTCTGTACTTCACTTCGAAGACTAAAACCCTCCCCCGGCACACCGCCACAATATCCGGCACGTAGCGCCTCCTAACCCCACCCCCCGAGGAGCAACCCCGCAGAACGGCACACCCCCTCTCCCAGAAGAAGTTAGCCAGCTCCCTCTCCTTCGCCGAGCCCTTGCGCTTCACACTCATATACCCAACAAGGCCTGAGTTTAAAACAGCCGGTTGGAAATACCGCTACAGAACCTCCACCTCCCTATACGGCTCGCAGAGTAGTCTCTCAACCAGCCCGCAACCATCACATCCACAAGTCGCACGCCCCTTGATCACTAGCTCCAGCGTATACGGGTCAAACCCCCTGGCGTCCAACAATAGGCCCAGCACCTCCTTCCCCCTTAGCCCCCTCAGCTCGTCTCTATCCCTCACGTAGTAGAACCCTGGCCCTGCGTAGGCGCTAGCTGGGCGGATGGGCACGATGTTCTTCCCCCTGATGGGGGCCGGGCCCCACAGGTATATTGTCAAGTCGGGTCTCAGCTCCCTAGCTAGGGCTACCCACAGCCTCTTCCCAGTTCTGAGGGCTACCCCCGCCACCGCCTTCTTCACTGCCCGGTGCAAGCAGTCAAGGTCCTCCCCCACTAGAGGGATTATCTTAGCATCCAGCGCATCGCAGAGTGGGACTACTTGCGGGATGTCAACCCCCAAAACCTTCTCGCTGTATATGAGTATCACAACTCTTCGAGCTCCTCTTCTGACTCCTCTTCCTCCGCCCCCTCCTCCACGTAGAGCACACCAAGTTCTTTTAGCTGGTTGTAGAGCTTCTGCACCGCCGTGGCCACGTCCCGCTCGCTCTTGGCCCCGGTACAGACGATCTTCCCAGAGCCGAATATTAGAATCACGACCCTGGGGTTCGTCATACGGTATATCAATCCGGGAAATTGCTCCGGCTCGTACATAGCGTTCTCTAACATCAGCACTGCCTGCTCTAGGTCGACCTCGGCATGGAGGTTCCCCGAAGCAACGATGTTTTGGACTTGGACCTCCGGGTCAAAGGGCACATCCGCCCCATGGTCCTTGAGCAATTTGACCAGCGCCCGCACCGCGTTTTTGAGATCCTCCTCGTTCTTCGCCCCCGTGGCCACCATCTTGCCCGTCCTAAAAATAAGGGCAGAAATCCTGGGCTTCGTGAGGCGGAGGATGAGGCCGGGGAACTGGTCGGGGTTGTACTCGGCCATCGCCAGCCTCTCGGCCAGCATTTCTAAGTCAAGTTCAACCTGCAAGTTGACCGTGGCTACGATGTTCTCAATACGATACGTCGGCCCTGTGGTAGACATATGGATGTTTATAAACCCATATTTAAATATGCTTGGCTGGAAATAGGGATATACCGATTTCCCGTCGTGTTGGCGCTGGGCGGCCAAGGCGTTTACTGGTAGGCCTTTGTACGCGGGTCTTATATTGCGGGGCCTTTCACAGACCGTGTTGGTGGCTTTGGAGGGGCGTCTACGGGCGACGCTGTGGCGGCTTGCGCGGGAGTTCGCATATCTCGCGTTGTTGGGCACGTCGTATATTCCTCCTTGCAGTCTTTTGAGGAGGCGCGTTGCCCGGGTGGTGGAGCCCGAGTTTATCTCTTTTATGGCGGCGAGAATCGGGGGGGACGTGCCCGATGTTTATCTAAACTCGGCACTTGGCATGAGGCTCGGGGGTGTGCCCCGGTGCGAGATTCTGCACGACGTCTCGCCGGAGTTATACCAGCTGTGCAACGCCATCCGTACTAGGGGATACGTGCCGCTGTATAAGGCAGTGCACGAGGTGGTTGTACCACTAGCTCTGTCGGCTTCTGTGGCGGGGCTGGAGGAGGGGGACATCCTCTTGGCGAGCTACAGAGCGGCGGCCGGGAAGGGGGATCTCTCCGCTGTTTTGAGGTATTTTGATAGGTGGGTGGCGATAGGCAAGTTTTTCTAGGCCCACAACGGGGTGTCTGTGTTTAGGAGGGGGGACTGGGCTCTGTTGGTGGAGGAGGGCGGCGGGTTTAGGACTGTGGTGAGGGCGGGGGGCGGGAGGGTGCAGACTGCGAGGGGGTACATCGACGCTGACCAGCTTGTAGGCTTGCCGCACGGCGGTGTCGTCGTCTCCTCGATTGGGGTGAGGCTGAGGGCCCTGCCGGCTACGATATTCGACGTAATTGAGCATAGGTTTAAGCTGGGGGCCCAGGCCGTCTACCCAAAAGACGCAGTGCACATTGTCAGGGCGGCGGGGCTGGGGCCTGGGTCGAGGGTGGCTGAGGCGGGAACCGGCTCTGGCTTCTTGACCGCGGTCTTGGCATGGTTTGTGAGGCCTTGGGGGGTTGTGTACAGTTTTGACAACCGGGTGAGCCACATGAGGGTGGCGGCGCGCAACCTCAAGACGGCGGGGCTGGGGGACTACGTAGAGCTCCAGCTACGGGATGTGGTTAGGTCTGGCTTCGGCAGGGTGCGAGTAGATGTCGTGGTGCTTGACATGGGGGACCCTTGGAACGCCCTTGGCCACACGTGGGAGGTGCTGGGGCCGGGAGGCCGCGTCGTGATCTTCTCCACCACGGCGG
>FPIC01014329.1_pt1 | contig 31756 bp, 31 predicted proteins | sample 1504481 | NCBI WGS metagenome assembly FPIC01 (sample SAMEA4475357, study PRJEB15587) | soil metagenome | biome: Soil; feature: Field | place: India | collected 2015-03-11 | depth 0 m
GCCGCCAGGCCATACGCCGCCGCTGTGGCGAAGGCCAAGTACCACAACACGGCGGTGGCGTCCACCACCCCAGCCTTGTAAAGCGCCGGGACTGCGAAGGCAAGCGGCCACAAGGCCAAGAGCCGAGGCCTAAAAGCCGAAAAATACGCAAGAGAGAAGCCGAGCGGGGCGGCGGTAAGGAAAGACCAGTCTAGAAAATACAAGGGGAAGAAAAGGAGTAGGAGAACAGCGGTGGAAAAAAGGGGAAAAAACTTGCAGTTCATATAACCGCCTTATCTAAACCCCCCGTAGTTGCACGTCCACTTGAATTTTCCCTCTACTGGCTCGTTGAAAAGACAGAAGAAGTTACGGAAGGCGTAAACCGGCTGAGTTGCGGCTGTGATTCTCGTAGGCATCGGCGACGTCACGTCTAACCTGTAAGTCCTCGCCGAGCTCCCCTCCCAAACAATGATAGAGGCAATTTGTATCTCTGTGCTAACCGCCGTGTTTATTATAGAGTATACCCTCAGCGCGTGTTGTGTCTGCTTCTCCGCCAACCCGATGTTTGCAATTACAGTGAAACTATAGCTACCAGCGAGTGATGTGTAGTACGTGCTAACCGCTGACTCAACAATATATCGACCCACTGTGCTGATTATGGTTAGGGCTTGGCCGGTAGTTTTAACACGTGGCTCATTCACATATTGCAACGCCCTTCCGAGAATTCCTAGAAAGTCGAGTACAGGAGAAACAACATCGATAGCGTCTCTAAGAGTGGTGCTGGGAATCAGAGTCTTAGTCGCGCCACGCGGCTGAGAGTCAAAAATCTGATACGGGGAGTAAATAATCACGTCTAACCTGTCGGGAACACTGTATTTTACGTTACCGAGGACATGCGGCGATATTACAATCGGGATATAGGGAATAGATCTGGTATCTCCTGCGTACTGGGTTCTAATATCGATTCTGGTAGCGACACCTGAAGTCCCCCTCACGTTCCAATATTCTAGCACTATATCAACAAAATTGTGGGCGTAATAAGCGAACACCTGCGAGTCGGGCGGCGCTATGTCTGGCCTTCTAAGTCCGCGGTAGCTGAGCGTGTTGATGGCCACATCGGCGTATATGATTCCACTGGAGGTGGGTATGGGACCTATGATGAGGGGGTACCCCGCCGGGTTTCTAAGGCCGTACTGGACTGCCACGCTGTCGGGGGCGTTTATCCAGCTCCAGCTGTTTATCCTGTAAGTGCAGCAGTATAGGCTGTACCCGCCTATGTTCTGCCAGCCGCAACTCTGCGCCGCGGCGGAAGCAGAGCCTATCCAGTGGGGGCCGTAGTAGAGGTTTAGTGGGCCGAAGTAGCTGGGTGGCGGTGACGAGGAGCCGGCGGTACAGAGCTTTATTGTAAGATCTGCCGCAAGCGACCCGGTCCCGGCCCAGTGGCCAGGCGGGATCTCCATAGTTGCAAAACTGACGTATGTGCCGTTTGAAAACACGTCGTTTAAACTGGGCTGAGTCAAGGCGTTTTTAACGACGATTATGGCCCCCGGCTGTATGGGGTATCTCACGTAGGAGGCGTAGTAGTCGCTTGCCCTAACCCTGAACAGGAGGTAGCCGTCTAGGATCTTGTCAGTGGGGCCTCCGCAAATCCGGACACTTACCCTAATCACCTTGTTTTGGCCGCTTGCCGGGACGTCGACGTGCCTAGCCAAGTAGGCGGGGGCTTTTTTGTCCACAGTTACCGAAGCCCCCGTGTCAAAGTAGATTAGGTTGCCGGCTTCGTCGTATAGGTTTATGTATACGCTGTATGTGCCCCTTGACGTGGCGTTTGTGAGGACGAGCCCTACCCAGAGAGTGCCGTTCGGCAGAACTATCTCCCTACCACTGCTGGGGTAGACACAGTACCTGCTATGCCTGGTGAAGTTGAACAAGACGCTTTTTACATAGCCAACCACCTCTCCGGTTGCGGCAGATGTTGCTACTTCGGGCTTCTGTCTCGGCGTGATATCCTTCTTGGCCTTCGGTCTCTCTGCCGGGGTGTCGCTGGGCCACTTGACTATCGGCGGTACGTCGCCGGTTCTGTTCTCAGCTAGGAGGTAGCCCACGCCCCTGGGCGTGGGGATGGCTAAGAGCACGCCCCTCGCCCTTGCCTTCTCTTCAGCCTCCCTCGCTACGGCGTCTAGAGCCTTTCTTGAGGTGGGCATGTCTAGGCATATCTTCGCCGGCTTTCTAGGCGCCACCACTGTGTAGAAGACGTCAGTGATGTTGGGGTAGACGGCGGGCACCACCTCCCCCTCCACGTAGACGGCGGCTGGGCGGAAGCCTTCCCCGTCAACGTAGACGCTGAAAGCCGCGTTGTAGACGTTGCCCACCTCAGACGCGTTTAGGCACACGTAGGCGTGGAGGATAATAGGCCTGTTTTCCATAGCCGCGTCAGGGGGAGCGGCCACCGCCAACACCGCCAGCAACACAGCCAACGCCAACAAGCCCGACCTCATAAGCCAATGTTCGTCCAGTCTTTTTTTTCGTTAGCTTCTCGACCAAATAAACTTCGGCAAAAAGAGAAACGACGTTGACCGGCTGGGCGTGTGTACGTATGTGCGTAGATCGGCGGTGTCTGCGACCCGCGAGGCTTGTCGTCGGGTAGTGGCCGCGCAATTTCAGGAAATATAAATGGAGTCCGCCATGCGTATCTGGGAGGGAGATGTCGTGGCTCATCATCGCCGTCTTCCCACCAAGTCGCTCTTTAAGCGCCTCTGGTAAAGGGACTCGCAAAGGGAACGTGAGGCCTCTGCGAGGCGGCGGCTATTGGTAACTTGTTTAAGGCTGTGAATAGCGGCGTGGAGGTGGATTACGTGGGGCCGTCATGCCGAGGTAAGATCTGCCGTGGATGATGTGGCGATCCTCGTAGGGAGGCCGAGTTAGGCCGAGTAGTATGTCCTTATAACGGGGCACCGTCACCGGCGTTGCTCATTGCGGAGGGGGCGCTGGGCCCGACGATCAGGGCTCCCGTTCATAAGCATCGGACCCACGACGTCGTGATGAAGCTCGGGGCTGGGCGCCCACGTTGACGCGGCTAATCTGCTAAAAAGGGTTTACCGCGTGGTTGGTGAAGGCGCCGATTCTCCACGTGGCGTTAGGGTCGAGGGCCTCTGCGAGCTGGATTATGATAAGTGGCGACCGCTGTTGATAAAGCCGCCTCTGCGCCTCTGTTTGTCGGCAAAGGATTTTTCATAAAGTTTTTATAGGTCCTAGATAATTGTCTTATGGCTACGGAGGAGTTGAGGAGGCGTGTCGATCAGATTTGGCAGAGGATTTTCGCCCACCCCTTCGTGGTTGAGCTCTACGCCGGGAGCCTCCCCATGGAGAAGTTTAAGTACTACCTGCTACAGGACTACAACTACTTGGTGAACTTTGCCAAGGCCTTGTCCCTGGCGGCGGCGCGGGCCCCCGGGGTGGATCTCATGAAGACGGCGCTGGAGCTGGCTTACGGCACGGTGACGGGGGAGATGGCGAACTACGAGGCGTTGCTGAGGGAGGTGGGGCTGACGCTCAAGGACGCCGAGGCCGCTGAGCCTAACCGGGTAAACGTGTCGTACATGGCGTATCTCAAGTCGGTCTGTGCGCTTGAGGGCTTCTACCACTGCATGGCGGCCCTCCTCCCCTGCTTCTGGTCCTATATGGAAATAGCCGAGGTGCACCGGGAGAAGCTCGCCGCCAACCCCGTGGCGGTTTACAGGAAGTGGGCCTCTGTCTACTTGAGCCAGGAGTACCGGGCACTGGTCTCAAAGCTGAGGGGGGTGCTAGACGCGTCTGGCCTTTCGGCAGAGGGGCTGTGGCCATACTTCAAGGAGGCGTCAATGTACGAGCTGGAGTTCTGGCAGGCGGCGTATGAGGGTCATTGAGGCGATTAGGAGGGAGCTGGAGCCTTTAAACGCCGAGATACGAGCCGCGCTGAGGCCGAGCAGAGAGGCGCTTGTGAAGTTCGTGGCGAACCAGCTCTACATCGTCCCGCACGACTTGAAGGCCCTCTCCGCGGCTATGGCCAAGGCGAGGGAGCCGGACGAGTACCGCTTCGTCAAGGCGCTTGTCGACGGCGACTACAACGCCCTACAGCTTTTGTGGGAGCTCGCCGAGGAGGTGGGGGTCTCCTTATCATGGGACGCACTGGACCCGTCGGCCGTTGCCTACACCCACTTCCTCTCGTGGCTTGCGGTGAACGGCACAATGGGCGACTTGGCAGTGGCCATGACGGTGAACCTCCCCGTCTGGGGGGAGAACTGCCTGGCGCTGGCCAGGTGGGCCAAGGAGCAGGGCTATAAAAGGCTGGGCTTTCTGGAGATGTTCGCCGGCCCCTACGACCAGCTGGAAGCCGCCGCCGAGGCCATCGCCCAGAGGTACCTCGACTGGGGGCGCTACAGGTTTGTGGCCAAGGCGATTCAGCGCTACGAGCTGGAGTTTTGGCGCTCGGTGTCGGGCTAGATAACCGGCCGCCGGCCTGGCGTCTGGGATCCCGGGGCCGGGCTTAAATACACTTTCTGGCATCGGCGTTCGGCCCAGCGGCGTCCCCACGGCGCCGGCGATTCTGCCGCCTCTCGCTGGGCGTATGAACGCCGTTGTTGGAAGCCGGCGTCCTCTTCTGCTATCCAGAGGTCCCGGGACGCGGGGACCCTACCGGCGCTACGGCGCGTGCAGACAGGGCCGCGTCCGGAAGGCCGGCGGCCACCCGACCCGAGCGGAGGCTAAAATACGTCTAAGTATGACAATTGAAGCTAATTGCCTCTTTTCTGCTGTTCTTCCTGGCGGCGTCGCCTCTTCGTGATGTACAGAGATCCGGGCGAGATTAAATCAAATCGACGCTGGCGACGTCATATGAGCCGTTTCAACTTCTCGACGAAGGCTTGACGTCTTTAACTGCGTCTTTGACAAGCTCCGGCGTGGCCCACGCCTCGTAGAAGTTGGTGTGTAGGCTGTTAGCCGCGTGCCACAGCCTGGCCAACTCGGCATCTCCAGTCTCTCCCTCAGCTTGGTGACGAAGCGCCACAAATCGCCGTGGCTCTTCAGCTCTTCGCCTCTCTTAGACGCCACTGCGTCCACTATCTGGGCGGCGGCCCCCCACGCCTTCTCAGAGGCTTGAACGTATCCGCCTTTTTGTGTCAGTTGTTCGGCTTCGCGGAGGTACTTCTCGCAAAGCTTTAGGTGAAGTTCCACCTTATCATCTGGATCCGCCTCGACGTAGTTAGGGTACCACCCTCTTTTTTGCAAGCTCTCCAATTTTTCTGACGACTCCTTCCGGCACCTCAAGCCTTATTTCCACGTACGTGTCTTATTGACCTGTTATAAACTCATCCTATACCTCGTTTACCACCCCGCTCTCCGCCCCTCGTCGTTTAAGAGTTTCTTTAAAAAAGTGCCGTTACGTCTTTTGGCTCTTCGCTGTTTTGATAAAATAACTATTTAAAATGGGGAGAGTGGGCGTTTATGGATAGGGTGCTTGTAATTGGCGATGGGGCTCGGGAACACGCATTGGCGTGGGGGCTTGCGAGGAGCGGGGTTAGGCTCTACGCCTTGATGGGGCACCTCAACCCGGGCGTTGCCCAGCTGGTGAGGGAGAGCGGGGGGTCGTACCGGCTTGGCTCCCCGACTAGCGCAGCGGAGGCGGTTAAGGCGGCTGAGGAGTTCTCCCCAGACCTAGTGGTGGTTGGGCCGGAGGAGCCTCTCTTCGCTGGGGTCTCCGACGCGCTTAGGGAGAGAGGCTTCATAACTCTAGGCGCGTCTTCTGGGGTGGCCATTATTGAACAGAGGAAGGACGTGGCGAGGGGCCTTCAGTGGAAGTACGGAGTCCCCGGGCGGCTGGTATACGGCGTATTCGCAGACGTCGCTGAGGCCTACTCCTTTGCCAAGGCCCTCGGCTCGGTGGCCATCAAGCCGGTTAGGCAGGCAGGTGGGAAGGGTGTGAGGGTGGTCTACGGGGAGGCCAAGTACCTAGACAGCACGCTTGACGAGGTCGTCGCCAGGGGGGCGCAGGAGGCAAAGGCCCAGCTGGCCTCGTACGGGGATGTGCCCCAGGCAGTGCTCGTGGAGGAGGCGGTGTGGGGGGTGGAGTACACGGTGCAGGCTCTTGTAGACGGCGAATCGGTCTTCGCGTTTCTCCCCGTACAGGACAACCCGCATGCCTACGAGCTTGGCCTTGGCCCGGAGTGCGGGGGCATGGGCACCGTCTCTCCCCTGCCGTTTATAGAAGAGGGGGAATTCCACGCGGCTGTTGAGGCGATTAAGGCGACGGCTGAGGCCGTGAGGCGCGAGTTCGGCGTGGAGTACGTGGGCGTCTTAAGTGGGCAGATGATGCTCACGGCAATGGGGCCTGTGGTTATTGAGTACTACAGCAGGTTCGGCGATCCTGAGGCCCTAAACGCCGTCTACCTCTACGACGGCGATCTCTACGACTTGTTCCTAAAAGCGGCGACTAAAAAGCTACACAAGGCTCAGCGCAGGTTCAAGGCGGAGTACACCGTGGTGAAGGCAATAGCCCCCCTGGGCTACCCCCTCGACAGGAGGCTGGCCGCGGGTAGGGTTTTCCACGTGGATTGGGACGCGGTGAGGCGTGCCGGCTGCCTAGTCTTCTTCGGCTCGGCAGAGCCTGCTGAGGGCGGCGGGTACAAGACGCTGGGCTCCCGCGCCGTTGAGATACTCGGCGCTGGGGCGACGCCAGAGGAGGCCTACGAAAGGGCTGAGAGGTGCGCCGCCGCCGTCAAGGGGGAGGGCCTTTTCTACCGGAGCGACATTGGCTCGCCGGAGTACATGGCGGCGATGAAACGCAAAGCGGAACAGGTAAGAGCTGTCTACAAGTGGCGCGGCGAGCGGGGGGAGCGCTTGGTGTGGGAGCCGGGCAAGGGGCTGATCCGCTTCGGGTGATATGTCCGCCGGCCTCTTAGCCATTTACAGCTTCGCGGGCGAGATCAACCTATACCCCTTGGTGTACTACGGCCTAAGGGCCATGGCGAATAGGGGCGATGTCGCTGTGGCATACCTTCTCGGGCGCAGAGGGCTGGAGAGGCTGGAGGTGGACTTGTCGCGGGAGGAGCCCCGCGACGTGCGGGGCGTGGCGGCGGTGGGCTGCGTCTACACGGAGGACTGCTGCCGCGTTGAGGGGGACGTGGCGTACTGCGCCTTCGGGAGGGGGGAGGTGAAGCCGGGAGCGCCGTCAGATGCCGCCGCCTATGTTGCGCTGACGGCAGACGGCGTCCTCTACGCGTATCGCCCGCCGAGGCTTTGGCACCTCGCGGTGGGGGTCCACGGCTTCGACTTCGCGCTTATCGCCACGGAGACAGCCGCCATAGAGGTGCTAGGCGGCGAGGTGAGGAGGAGCTTGAGGGGCGGGGAGCTTCTGAAAATAACCCGCCTTGGGGTGGTGTCGACAGGAGGCGAACAGCCTGGGGAGGTCTGCGCCATGGAGTACGTCTACTCGTCGCGGCTAGACAGCGAGATCGACGGGGTGGAGGTGGCCGAGGTGCGGGCGAGGCTGGGGGAAGCCCTCGCCGCTAAGGTGAAAAACAGCTTAGATGTCATAGTTGGAGTTCCGGACACGGGGCTTTACTACGCCGCATGGGTCGCCGAGAAGCTGGGCGTGCGGCACGTTCCCGGCTTCGTCTCAACCGTGCGCAAGAGAAGTGCTCTTCTCGACGACGTGAGAGACCGGGTCTCGGCAATTCAGCTCAAGGCCAATGTGGTGAAGCACGCCGCTAGGGGAATGAGAGTTCTCGTAATAGACGACAGCCTAATCAGCGGCCTTACCCTGCGCCACATTGCCCAACTCCTCCGCCTGAGGGCCGGCGCCAAGGAGGTGCACGCCGCAGTGGCCGCGCCTCCGCTGAGATCGCAGTGCCCCTACGGCGTCAAGATGCCGCCTGATAGCCACATGGTATTCAACCACCTCGAACAAGACACGGTCACAAAAGCGCTGGAGCTAGACGGCTTGTACTATTTAACGCTGGAAGAGTTCCAAAGAGCCATTGGTGTTAGGGTCTGTACGCTTTGTTTTAAGAGGCGCTAGGAAACTCTCACCCCGTCTACCGCGATAGAGCCCTCCGGCTTAACTCTGCCTATTACTCTTGCAGAGTAACCTAGGTCTTCGAGCCTTCTGACTAAATCGGCAGGTTTGTCCGTAACTAGGGCGATCCCAATGCCCATGTTGAAAACTCGGTACGCCTCATCTTTTGGCACGCCCTTTTTCAGGACGGCCCTTGCCCAACACGGCAGTTGTCCCAGTTCCAACTCAGCGCCTAAGTTCCCCAGGGCCCTCTTCAACTTAGTAAAGCCGCCGCCTGTTATGTGAGCCGCCGCCTTGATCAGCCCCTCTTGAAATAGCGGGAGTATCTTGTGATACATGACCACTGGCTGTAATAAAGACTCGGCTACGGGGACGCCGCATATCTCTTCATCAAGCCTAAACAGACGGCGTAGTAGAGAGTACCCATTTGCGTGGGGGCCGCTCGACTCGACGCCCACGACGTAGTCGCCAATAGAAGGCGGCCTAGGAATTGCCTCCCGGACTGCGAGGACTGTGCACACGACGTCAATCCCATTCACGACGTCTGGCATTATCGCCGTCTCGCCGCCTAGTATCACCACATCTGCTTCGGCTGAGGCCCTTTCAAGCCCCTTAAGGACCCTCGCCGCCGCGTCTTCTAGGCCGGGGGACACAGCGATGTAGTCCACAACAGCAACTGCCTTAAACCCGTCGCATACAACGTCGTTGATGTTGACGGCGAGGCAGTCCCAGCCCGCCACCTCTATCTTACCTGCCTGGAGTAGCCACACAGTCTTGGTGCCCACGCCGTCTACATGGAGCGCCAAGTCGTGGCTACCTATCTCTATCCACCTGACATAGGCCCCCTCGCCTCCTGACAAAAGTCGCCGTGCAACAGCGTGTATTGTTTTTTGTTTATCTAGGTCAACCCCTGCGTCTTTATACCTCATGGCCCCACTATTCTAGAGCTCACGACTAATCTGGCTACTTGATACGACGTCCTTATGAGGTTTTTCAACACTCTGGCCCTCGTGGCCAGACCGACGCCGCCTATATTGGGCGTTAGGTACGATGCCTTCTCCGCCACGGACTTCTCGTCCACATCAAAGTGCCACTTGCCAGAGATGGGGTCTACCTTCCCCCCGACGCCAACCACTACAACGCCCTCCTTTATCATCTCGCCGGTGAGGCGCCACGGGTTGTCCCTGTATATCTCAGGCGGCCTCCCGACAGCGGAGATCACAATATCGGCCCTCTTGACGTATGGCTCCCTCTCTTTAGACAACGCGTGGAGTACAGTCACCGTGGCGTCTAGTTGCATAAGCATCACCGAGAGGGGCTTACCCACAAGCTCCCCCTTGCCGACGACAACGACGTCTTTCCCCCTAATCTCTATGCCATACATGCGGAACAGCTCCAGAATCCCCGCAGGCGTGCAGGTAAGGACGTCGTTGTCCAAGTCGAAGCGGTCTAGGAGCCTCTTCTTGTTGTCAGGCGTCAACGCGTCAACGTCCTTCTCCGGCGAAAGCGCCGCGAAGAGGGCCCTCTCGTCTACAAAGGGCGGTACTGGCTTCTGGATTATCACGCCAGTTACATCGTCTCTTTTGTTCAAGCTCTCTATGAGCCTAAGCGCCTCCTTCGTCCTCCTCTCTGGAGGCACGTCGTGGAGCTCGTAGATCTCCGCCTCGCCCCCCACCTCCCTAACGTCCCTCGCCTTGAGCGAGGCGAAGCGCCTCTGCGTCGCCAGCTCTACGGGGTCGTCGTTGAGGAGGATAATGGCCAGCTTAGGAGTTATCCCAACCTCCTCAAGCCTTTTAACGTGTTCGCGGGCCCACTCCTTGGCCTGTCTGTGAAGCCCCTCGCCTCTTATCCACGTAACCATGGCGGCAGGATTAAGTGGAGTGGCTTGGTGGCCCACTCCTTGAGCTGATACTCGACGTATATCCTCTGCCTTTCCTCCCAGGCCCTCCTCCACGCCTCGTCTACCGTGAGTAAGGCCCTTTTCACGACGATTTCCACCTCCTCCACCTTAATCTTTCCGCCCTCCTCCACCACCCTTGGTGCCTTCACCCGCTCTTCTCTCAGCTCAAGCAAGCCGTCGGCGACGGCTTGGAGGACTCTGGAGTAGAGCCGGTGCTCAAATATGAGAACCCGATCTGCGATTATTTGCACCTTCTCCTCAGTGCTGAGCGGCAGAGTGTAAACGTCGGCTATGTAGACAGGCCATTGATCCACAATGGGGCCGCCGTCTACCGACTCGTCCACTACGTGTACAGTGGGCCCCGTAACCTTTACCCCGGCGCGATAGATCTCCATGTGGACTCTCATCCCGTACATCCCCTTCCCCCCGGCGAAGGGGAGGAGGGAGGGGTGGATGTTGAGGACTAGGTTGAAGCTCTCTATGAACTCCTTGCTTAAGACGTAGTCGTAGCCCGCCAACGCCACCACGTCTACGCCCCGGCCTTCAAGCACCTCTATCATTTCTCTCTCCCGCTCCCCCCTAGGCACCCCGCGATGTTTTACGAAAACAGCCTCTACACCGTATTTCTCCGCGATCTCGCGCACCGGCGCCTTCTCGTCGCTGTAGATCAACACAGCCGGCTCTACGCCCTTCAACACGTCTAGCCGTATGTGGTCAAGAATTGCCTTGAAGTTAGTCCCCCGCCACGAGGCTAAGACTCCCAACTTCACGTTTCCATTTAAGCTGAAAAATAAATTTTTCAGAGGATATGCCTACAGAGTTTACCCTATGATATTTAAGTGAATACCTAAAGACATAAACGCCTGTTGCCACAGCTAGAGACGGGGCGTCGTCAGCTTTGCGGAGAGATTACGCCCCTCACCGGGCGCCCCTACCGCGTTGATGGCACAGCCTCCGCCTACGTCAAAGGCGTTTACGCCCCTTACTAAATAGCTTGCTTGGCTCGTTGGCCGCGTGTTGAGTAGCTCCGTATTGTTAGTGTTGTATTATGGGACACGCGAAAGCTATGAATTTTGCAATAGGCTTTTCGTAAGTTCTAGCAACTTTTTATAGCGCTCCACTAGCCCTGTTGCGTCTCTTGTCTTGCGGAAGTACTCCTTGTCTAAATGCTCGCCGTTACACAGAAGCCTAAAGGTGTCGCCGGAGATCTCGTCGACAAGGACAAGCCGGCCTCCGACCTTGCCGAATTCTAGCTTCACGTCTACGAAGTCGCAATCTGCCCTTGCGTAGAGATCCCTAAGCGCCATGGCTGCGGCGAGGGCGGCGCGTTCTATCTCAGCCACCTCGGCGTCGGAGGCGATGCCTGCCTCTGCAACCTCCTGCGGGTAGATCAACGGGTCGTGGAGGGCGTCGTCTTTGTAGTGGAACTCCACAAGGGGCCTAATAAGAGGCTGGAGAGGCCTAAGCCTGGGCATCCTCTTCAAGATGCTGCCGTATGCCTTGAATCTGACAATTACCTCGACGGGGAGGACCTCAGCCGGTTTCACCACCAGGGCGTTTGGGGGCTTGAAGTCGACTAGGTGCGTCTGCACGGCTGGAGAGACGTAGCGGAACAGCAGATAGCTCGTCTCAGCGGCAAGTGCTCCCTTTCCCGGCGCCGTGGCTCTCACAGCTCCGTCCCCCGCCGTCACCTCGTCTTTAAACTCCATTAAGTAGAGACCGCTTGATTTATACATCCTCTTCGCCTTCCCCTCATACACCAGCTCCACGTATGAAGATGGGCCCCCATTTTAAATGTTAACTTAAATGCAATCCATCTCTAAGAGGCCTATTCGATATCTCTGTTTAACCATCTAAATAAAAAGAAAGGCCATATAGCCGGCACTCAGCCAGCCAAGCTGTGCGATCTGGCAAAGAAGCGCCTCAGAGCCGCGGGTGTGCTACCAAGCCGCCTTGCAATTTCTCGGCATGGGCGATAAGGCGGCTTTTGCGCCACTTCATGTAACCAACGCCGCGGCGTAAATATCGGGGATTTAGGCATATCACAGCCCGTTCAAGAGCCTTCTGGATTTTGTAAATGATGTAAAACACGGCGTCTATGAGCCTGTCTTGTAGATGTGGCGTCCATACACCTCTGCCTTTATCCTTGCCTTTTATCTGTCCTTTGGCTACTCTGTTATGCCCATGCGCTGTTTCTAAACATCAGGTCAACACTCTCAGTGCTCAATAAATTAGCACAGCACCGAGATGCTGTGCCGGCCGTGACGGCGATATCCGAAATATGGCCCACGTCTGTGGCTCTCACCTGTTGAGGTTGACTAGATATCGAAGATGAACACACCGATATTTACGCAGATAAAATATTAATAGTAATTGGATTAGTTTGTTATGCCTGAGAGTTGGAAGAGGATCCACTGGGGCCTCTTTGCCATTGTGAGCGCCAGCTTTTTCCTCGACGGAGTTTTGTTCACGTTGGTGCCCGCCACTATATACTTAATCGAGGGGCTAGTCTCGGAGGCCCCCTTGATCTTTGCCGTAAACTCTCTCTTCTTCATGCTGGGGGCCTTGGTACTGGGGTGGGTGGGGGACGTCTTGGGACGGAGGCTAGGTCTGATAACATCCCTCTTAATATACACAGCCGGCGCCGTAGCTTTCGCCGCCGCGTTTTGGGCCGGGGCGTTGACCCTCCCCGTTGCGTTAGCCACCACCTCGGTGATAAACTTCGGCGTTGGCGGCGAGGTGGGGCCGGCCTACTCGGCGCTTGCCGAGCTTACGCCGCCGCGCCGCCGCGGCACGGCGTTAATGCTCGCGGCCAACTTCTGGAACGTCGGCGCCGCTATTCTGGCCGCGGCGTCGCTCTACTACGCCGAGCTGACGGGGGATCCCAAAACCGCAGTGCTCTACACCTTCTACACAGCCATAGCGCTGGCCCTTCTGGTGCTGGCGGCGAGGCTCCACGTCCCCGAGTCGCTTCGGTGGCTTGCGGCGCGTGGGAGGCTGGCAGAGGCCGAGGCCCTCGCCAAGAGGTACGGCGTCTCTTTGCCCCAACCTCAGCCTCAGAAAAGCTCGCTGAGGGGGTACTGGGGCCGCATTGCGCTTTTGGCCATAGCCTTCACGGCCCAACTCATTACCTATAACATCGCCGCGTACTACGTGCCTTATGCTCCGGGCTTCGCATACGGGGCCGAGTTCGCCCCAATAAACGTCGCCGTTGCCAACCTCGGCGCGGCGGCCGGCGCCTTCTTGTTATTGCCCCTTATAGACAAGAGCAGGAAGCTGTCCTTCACCGCGGCCTTCGCAGGCGGGCTTGCCACAGCCATCGCCTTGGCGGCAGTCCACGGCTCGTCGGCGTGGCTGTACGCGTCTGTGTTGTTCCTCAACTTGGTCTTCTCGGAGTGGGCTTGGGCCTCAATAAGCGTGCTTGAAAGCGAGTTGTTCCCCACCGCCGTGAGGTCGACCGCGGTTGGCCTAGTCACCGCCGGGGCGTGGCTGGCCAACACCGGGACCGTCTTCCTAGAGGGGGTCGTAGGCGTGCACCTCTTCCTCGCCATGCTCGTTGCGCTGTGGTCAATGGGCCTAACCAGCGCCTTGTGGTGGCATATAAGAGGCGTGGAAAGCGCCGGGAGAGAGCTGGAGGAACTGGCCTAATACTCCTCACGCCAGAAGGTCGCCTTTCTTTTAACCGCCTTCGCGCGGGGCTTGCCGCCTCTCCTCTTGAGCTCCCTTTCGCCGGCCTTGAAGTAGTAGTAGAAGGCGTAGACGGCGGCGCCGAATATGGCCAGTCTTCCCATCCACGCCGCCATGGCCGCGTTGCCAACGCCCTGGGGCCTAACCACGAGGGGGAAGACGCCGATGTAGGGCACGGTCAAGGCGACCTTCCCCACAATGTTTTTCGACACTGGCGGCTCGCCGACTGCTTGGTCGGGGAGATTGTTGTTGTCTCCCCACGTCACAAGGGCGCAGTTGCCCCCCGTTTGTTGCTTCTCGTAGACTCTGTGAATTATCCAGCTACCGTACCAGCTGGGGTTCTTCGCCACGTAGACCACCACGTCGCCGGGGGAAACTGATGCACAAGACGCGCCAGAGAGGAGCACGAAGTCTCCCACTCTCATCGTAGGCTCCATGCTGTACGATGAGACTACTGCGATCGGCCACGCCACCCCCGACGCGGCGGAGTAGGCGACGAGCGCAATGACAATCGCCACGAACCAAAGCAGGTCTTTGACCCAGCCCTTCACTCCTTCGGCAATTATCCTCCTTTATAAATCATACGTCGTAATACTCCTCATCGCCCTTCCTCATGCGCCTCAGCAACCCCCTCTGCACGAGGTACTCCACGGCCTCTGCCACCTCTTCGTAGCTACCCCCCGCCTCCACTGCTATTTCTTTAAGGGTGACGGGGCCTCGGGCCTTTACAATATCCAGCACACGCCTTGCCAACGGCGGAGGTCGGGCTGTCAAGTATTCGTAAAACCACAGAGCCCCCACGACGAGGAGGGCGACGACGCCGATTCTAAGCACTATGGGGGCGAGGCGCGGGGCGAGGATGGAGAGAGAGGCGGAGAAGACCGCCACCGCCAGCGCCGCCGCTAGGTACTTGTTCATCGGGCCAGCGGAATTACCGGCACCACCTGCCCCCCTCCCGAGACGGCCACAATCTGGACGTTGCCCGTCTGCGCCACCTCCCTCAGCCCGGCTAGGTATATGTACAGCTCGGCCAGCCTAGCCGCCTCTGTGGCGTTGGCGCCGGCGGCTCTTATAATCATCTCAATGGCGGTCCTAGTAGCGTTGGCCACCAACATGACTTGCATGGCCTGGGCCCTCGCCCTCGTTATCGTGGCGTTAGCCTCAGCCATGGCGGCGAGGACCGTCCTGGTGAAGTTGGCGCGGGCGAGCTCCTCAACCCTCTGCCTCTCGAACTGGGCGCGGATGGCGTCTTGCTGAGCCGCCACTTTGCGGTTTATGGCGTCTGTAATCTGTTGCGGGAGGACGAAGTTCTGGACATTGACATCGAGGATTGCCACAAGCCCCGCCACAGCGGGGTCGTTCTCCACGGCGGTTTTGTACGTCTCTTCGATCTGCTTTGCAATTACGTCGCGGCTCGCTATTAATTCGTCCAGAGTGACCTTCGAAATTATGTCGCGTATAAGTTGCCTGGCCTTCGGAACCAACACCTTGTCGTCGTAGTCCACTTGGGGAAACCTCTTTATAAGCTCATCGAAACGCTCCGGCACTATTCTGTAGCGCACCACCATCTCCACCGTGACAACGACCCCATCCTTAGTCAACACCTCCGGCGCCGAGAAGACCCACTTCCCCGTGGCCTTCTCCTTTTGGGCGAACTCTAAAATCTCTATGGCGTAGGTGTCCTCAATTAGGTAAGCCCAGGGCGCTTTCACCCCCAGCGCAGGTCCGAGAACAGGCTTGCTGATGGTGCCAGAAACTGGGTCCACCACGACGGCAACAACGCCGGCAGGTAGGCTGTATACAGAAAGCGCGGCGACCACCGCGGCTATGACTAGCGCTAGGAATAAGGCCACGAACAGCGTAGCGGCCCTCCGAGGCACTCGACTAGCCCGTACCTGGACCGGTATATACGACATGTCAACACAGGTGTAGCAATTTTTAAGCTCTCCTGCTTACGAAGGCTAGGAAGACCTCCACCTTGTGCAACCTCTTCCTGTGGTGTCTGTACATAGGCTTGATGTTTATAACCGCCTTCTCCAAGACCTTCAGCTCAAAGCCCAGCTCAGCAACCCTACCAACAACGTACTCTAGAGTAGGGAGCTTGTGTATGGTGTAGACCACATCGGCTAGCCTAAGCGCCGCCATTAAAAACGCAATGTCGGTCCCCCTCGGGGTCCATATGCCAAACGGCGGGTTTTGAAACGCGGCGCGGAACCGGCGCCTCAGCTCTATTTTTGTGGCGTCGGCGTTGAGGAAGTCCACCGCAGATGCGCCCACCTCCTCGGCGGTTCTTCTGGCAATCTTCAATGCCTCCACATCCACGTCGATGCAGAGCACATGCCTCGCCCCCATCGCCGCGGCGGCGAGAGCAAAGCGCCCCGTCCCGCAACCGAGATCCACGACATCTACCAGTAAGCCCCGCATATGGGCATCCCAAACCGCCGTTGCGACTAGCCCCGCGTCGGTGGGGTACTGCTCAAGCCTCTGCTTAGGCCTCTCGAAGACGGGGAGCTCCTCCACGAAGAGCTCAAGCTCTTTTTTGTTTCTGAACATCTATGTTATACGGCAATACCAGTATTTCAAAAAGCTGTCTGCGGCTGGGACCCACATTTCAAGATTCTTTGACAAACTTAAAATCTTGAAAAGAGTAAAACTTAAAAATATAAAAAATCAACCTATAATGGAGAGGTACAATCTCACATTAAATAAGATTTGGCAGTATGTAAAAGAGATAAACGGCGATGTAGAAGTTGCGCATCTCCCCCCGCACGGCAATAACATAAGATCGACATATGCCAGGGAATACGAGAGGACTCTCCGGCTGGCCGACGGGCTTAGGCGCTTAGGCATCGGGCCTGGGGACAAGGTAGCCACTATGGACTGGAATACAATATGGCACTTCGACCTCTACTGGGCGGTCCCCGCGATGGGCGCCATACTACACCCCCTAAACGTCCGTCTCGCTCCGGAGGACTTGGTGTACATAATCAACCACGCCGGCGACAAGGCCTTGGTATACCACAGGGACTTCGCCCCCCTCGTGGAGAAGATTAGGCCGTACCTCAAGACCGTCCAGATATACATACAGATATCAGACGGGGCCGGCGCGGTGGGCAAAGACCCGGAAATAGAAGATGTGATGAAAAGCGGAGAGCCAAGGCCCTTCCCCGATCTCAGCGAGGACACCATCGCGACAATTGGATACACCAGCGGGACTACCGGCAAGCCGAAGGGCGCCTACTTCACCCACAGGGCGCTAACGCTACACACCCTGTCCAGCGCCTTGATGTTTTCAGTGGCTCGGGGTTTCGCGAGGCCTGAGTGCGCTGAGGAGGTGTGTACCTTCCTACAGCTGGTCCCCATGTTCCACGTCCACGGCTGGGGCACGCCTTGGACCTTCGCCCTTATGGGGTGGAGGCAAGTGTACCCCGGCCGGTTTGACCCCAACCACGTGGTTAAGCTAATAGCGGAAGAGAGGGTGAAGAGCTTGGCAGGCGTGCCGACAATGCTCTATATGTTGCTCACGGCGCCCGAGTTTCCCAAGTACGTAAACAGGATTAGAGAGGTGAAGCCAATATTTGTCGTAGGCGGCGCAGCCCTCCCGAAGGAGCTGGCAAAAAGAGCGGCCGAGGCCGGGTTCATCCCAAGAGTTGGCTACGGACTCACGGAGACAGCGCCGGTCCTGACGCTTGGGTATTTCAGACCCACGGAGAAGTTGCCTCAAGACGTCGAGGAGTACTACAGCGTCCTAACAGCGACGGGTCTGCCCATACCCCTTGTGGATCTCGCCGTGGTTGACGAGAATCTCAACCCCGTCCCCCGCGACGGAAGGACTATGGGTGAAATAGTTGTAAAGGCGCCTTGGGTAACGCCTGAATACTTGGGAGACCCCGAGAAGACCAAGGAGTCTTTCCGAGGGGGCTGGTTCAGAACTGGCGACGTCGCTGTGTGGTATCCAGACGGCCGCATCAGGATAGTGGACAGGGCCAAAGACGTTATCAAATCCGGGGGCGAGTGGATCTCCTCCCTGCAACTAGAGGACTTAATCGCCACGCACCCCGCCGTCGCGCAAGTCGCAGTTATCGGAGTCCCGCACGAGAAATGGGGCGAGCGCCCAGTCGCCGTGGTGGTGCTCAAGCCGGGCGCCGCGGCCACGGAGCAAGACATAATCAACCACTTGCAGAAATTCGTCGACGCGGGGAAGATCCCCAAGTGGTGGCTACCCGACAAGGTGATATTCGTCAACCAGCTACCGCTCACCGGCACAGGGAAGATAGACAAGAAAGTACTCAAGGAGCAGTTCAGGAACACGCTGAAATAGGCCTTAAACCGTACAAAGCCTCTATTTTTCGGCAAACGCCGTCCTTCCCATTTCAGACATACGGCGCCTTTGTGTCAGGGCAAAATCAGTATCCATATGGCGAATACTACTAGGGCGGCTGTGACGGCGTATTCGGCTAGTTTAGAGCGGGCGCAGGACACTAGGCGCTGACCTGTGAAGATCCCCAGACCTGCAAGTATGCCGCCGATAATTACCTTGCCCTTCAACGCAACGGCCTCAGTGGCCTCTAACGTGCGAAGAAGGGGGATAAGGGCCTCCACTTCGCCGAATATGACTCTGACGAAGGCAAATGACAGAGTTGTGCCCAAGATAGAGTCTAGGAAGCCCGCGAGGAAGTTAACAACGCTCCTCAGCCGCGCCGGGGCCTTTACGGCTAAGATTTCAGGAAAAGCTATCTTAACAGCAGTCGCTAAGGCGCTGGTAGCTATCAAAAACTTTAGAAGTTCCCAGGAAAGCACTATGTATACGACTACGCCGATCACCACGCCGAGTAGTACTGGGACACTCTGTAGACGGTCAAAATGAATCACCGCCCCTTGGCCGCCGAATTTTTGGTATACCAAATTCAGCAAACCTGAAAGACCTGTTGAGATCGTAAAGCTCAACACGACTACTTGCGGTTGTTCCCCCACGGCTAACATTAGTGGCATGACGAATATCGACGCATAGGCGGGCTCCTCCACCGCCGTAGACAGAACGCCGGCAAAGATACCCGCATAAAACCATACCAGCAACTCGGCGTTCACAAAGGGCGGAACTAGAGTAATTTAAAAGGCTTACCCAACAAACGACTTTCTATTTCCGAAGTGAGTTGCGCCGGCGTCCATGAAGCGTCTAGCTCTGTCCGCCGCGTCGTCAGCCTTGGTCGCCCTTCTTTAAGCTCTGGAGCAAGTACTTGTGCGCCTTTGCCAAGACTTGCCTCGAGTTTGGGTATGTGACCTTAGCGAGGGCCTGGGAATAAGGCAACCAGACATACCCGACGTGCTCCCAGCTGAGCTTCACCTCCTTCGAGAAGGCCCTGGCGAGGAACAAGATGACCTTCTTCCTGACCCTCCTCCCGGCCTTGACGTAGAAGTACTCAATCTCCTCCCTAAACCCCGGAACGAGCTCCGCGTCTAGCCCTGTCTCCTCCTTTATCTCCCTCAAGGCGGCCTCCTCCGGCGCCTCGCCAAATTCTACGTTTCCCTTTGGAAAGTCCCAGTGGCCAGAGGGGTAGTGCAACAAGAGATACTCCACGTCGCCGCCGAGGTAAAACACCACAGCCCCAGCTGACACCTCGTCGTACACGAGCCAACCTCCTCGGGGCTTTATAACAATAGCCGCGATTAGATTTTAGGCGCGCTCAGCGCCGATCGTGAACTGCGCCGCGCATCAACGCGGGGAAGCCCGGCAGTTGTCGAGTAGCTGTGTACAGGTAGGCGAGTCCTACGCGTCCAGCGTCAAGCGCTAAATCCGAGGCGGCCTGTGGGGCGGCCATAGAAGAGCGTTTTCTGGAAAACATCGTAAAAGCGATTGAAGAGCGCTTAGGTCGTTATGAGTGAAGTTCTATGTGTCTAAGGCTGGTCTCAGCTGTTCTACAAGGCACCTCTCTGCGAGGCGGCGCCTTTTTCGCCTAGGGCGTCGGCCAAGGGGACCCATACAATTACGAAGTTGAGTTTGTTTATTACATCTTTAAGGATCTTACCGCCTTCTCCCTGGCCCTAAGGGGGTCCATTTGTCTCTCTGGGCACATACCTGGTCTAAGCTGTGCATTAAGGATCTGATCACACCCTCTGATCCGCCGATGTGCGCGTTGTAGTGCCCTCTGATTAGCCTTCGGGCGACGTCGTTCGCCTCGCCCGCGTAGTGGACTGCGTTGTCGTTGAAAAACACGTAGACTCCTGGACCAGGAACGCTCTTAAAACTCCTGCAAGTATTTACGCCGCCGGCAAAGCCTTGCGAAGGGCTAAGGGCTTCCGCACAGCGCCTCGTCGCCTCAAAGACGCTTTTAGCCACGGCCCGGGGATCTCAGAGGTATATGGGCTTGCTGCCTTGTTGGTGAACTTCGCGGATTGCCTTGGCGAGTCTACCGCCGCCTGGTTCTAAAGGCATCTGTGTTTAGGCGATTTCGGCTAAGGCTCCCGTCGAGGTGCATAAGAAACCAGCGCGGATTACCTCCCGCCGAGGTTTATGCAGATCAGCTTAGGCGCCTGAAAAGCAGATACGCTTAACTGGCTGAGCTGCCATGGGGACAAGATTCGCAGACCGCCGCGGAGGATCCAGGATCATGTGAGGCGCTTGGCGTAGACAGGTATACATGAGGCTGGAGAGTTCTCGGCGATTGTGAGTAGGTATATACTTGGCCTTGGGGGCAACTCGCTTGGCGATTATGCGCTTTCCAGGGCGCTCCTCACGGCCTCTCTGTGCAGCGGCGTCTGCCAGGCGACCCGTCTGCCGATCCCTAACTCGAGATCCCTCTCGGGCGGTGGCTCCCCGGCCCAGAAGTGGGGGTCTCGCGGAGGTATCGCGTCGACAATTAGGTTTAGATCCACCAGCTTGTCCATTAGGGGTATGCCTTCTCTAGTGAGCAGCGAATCGGGGTCCTCGACGGCGCTCCTCAAGAGCTCCCTTTCGCCGTAGCCTAGGCCGTTGACTAGAGTTTCTATCTTTCGTCTATCCACGACCCTCTGTAACACCGCCTTCACGTCCCACCCAGCCTTGTAGAGCACCTGTAACAACCGAGGGTTTCCGCCAGTCGTCCTCCACACCTCATCAAAGGGGGGCTTTTCGCCGGGTATCTGGTCGTAGAGCTGTTTAAAGCCGTCGCGCGGCATGTTCCACATGGGTAGTAGGTCGGCCCAGTCATGCCGCCCGATCTCTCTCCTCGTAACGCCTTCACTCGTCGCCACTACGGCTACTATGACGTCTACGCTTCTCGGCGGGTACTCTATGAGGCCGAGGAGGCCTTTGACATATACCGCGGCTTTGTTGAAGCCGATTGCTTGGAACACGTCGTCGGTCAGGACGGCTACCTTGCGCCTCCCCGCCCGGATGAGCTCCTTGGCCAGGTCCACGGCGGCCCAGACGGCTCTGGCCCAAGCCTCGTCGGTGGCTTCTCTTAGAATCTCCGCTATGCGCCTCTTCACGTCGGGCAAATCGAGCTCGGCATATAACTCCTTCTCCAATGGGTTGAGGTACACCACGTCGAAGCCCAGCCTCCTCAACAACACCGCAGACTGTTTCAACCAAGCCGTCTTCCCACAGCCCTCAGGCCCGAAGACTACTTGAACCGGGAAAGTGCCGCTTGCTGCCCACTCCTCTACCTTGTTTAGGGCCAGCTCCCTATCGGTGAATAGGACCTCGAGCCCGGGCGCCAGCCGCAACTTGATCCTCTCCACGATGCGTCAATGCTCGCCGCTTAAAAAGTTGTAGGGAACCCCCCAACGCCCCGCCTACAAGTTCGGCAAGCGCCGCAGACACTCTATGCCTCTATCACTCTGTACTCCGCGTGTGTTATGCGTATGTTAAACATCTTGTTACGACGTGCCTTTAGAGGGCTTTTTGTATGGGGATTTGTTTTTCAGCCGGCGAAGGCTCGACCTTTGGGGCGGGGGTTTGGGCATAGTGGTAGTCATGAGCGGCTGTGCTGCTGTTGGGCATTAGATCGGAAGCCCCGTGGCGTCTTGAGAGTTGAAAGGCGGCTCAGTCCGCGGAATATATCTCATAAGTCAATAGGGGGCAAGTCATCCTCATCGCCGATTATTGATACTATAAATCCATTTAAAAACACAGCCTCTTTTTGACGTGTGTCTTGAAAAGACGTGGCCCCGTGGCGGTCCCGACTGGGCCGCCGTCGGCGTCCTCGTGAGCGGCGGCCGAGTATTGATGATCCGCCGAGTTGAGCGGGAGGGAGACCCCTGGTCCGGCCAAGTGGCCTTCCCAGGCGGCAGGTGGAAGCCGGGGGAGGACCTCCTGGGCACGGCGGTTAGGGAGGTGGAGGAGGAGGTCGGGGTGAGGCCGGAGGAGCTGATGGGCGTCCTTCCGCCGCTGAGTCCGCGGAACGCCCCTTGGCTGAAGGTCGTCCCCTTTCTCTTTAGAAGGTGGTCGGGAGAAGTAAGGCCAAATCCCACAGAGGTGAGAGAGGTACGGTGGGTCTCAAGAGAGGAGCTGACGGAGGGCGAGTGGGTAGGGCGCGAGGCCTTCTTCGCGGGGAGCTGGGTGATTTGGGGGCTCACCTTCCGCATCCTCAAGACTCTTATCCAATGCGGGTTTTTGTAGCCCTACGCGCGGGCCCGCCGCCTCAAGCTTATATATTAATGTCGGGGGTTCTACGTGTCTTGCGAGTACGAGGCTCTTGGCAGATACCATTTGTTTGAGGGGCCCCGGATTAAGGTTAGGGCCTCCGCTGGCCGCGCCCTAATAGAGCGGCACTACGGCGTTGCGGGACACGCCACAGTAGAGCTGTGCAAGTGGACTAAAGACGCGTTGGAGGGGGGGAAGTCGTGCTACAAGGTGAAGTTCTACAACGCCCCCGCCGGCGGGTCGCACCGGTGCGTCGAGATGAGCCCGGTGGGCCTCGTCTGTAGCAACCGCTGCGTCTACTGCTGGCGCCCCACCGAGGAGTTCGACGTCTTCCTACTCGACGAGAGGTTCTACATGGAGCCCGAGGACATCGTCAAGGGGGTCCTCGAAGAGAGGAGGAGGCTCCTATCCGGCTACTGGGGCCACCCGCAGGGTAAGCGGCGGGTGAGGGAAGCCCTGGAGCCGACCCACTGGGCTATCTCCCTGTCGGGGGAGCCCACCATGTACCCCAAGCTTCCCCAGCTTATAAAGCTGATAAAGTCACTCCCCAGCACGAAGTCCGTCTTCCTCGTCACCAACGGCCAGCACCCCGACATGTTGAGGAGGCTGTGGGAGGAGGACGCCCTCCCCACCCAGCTCTACCTCTCCACCAACGCGCCCAACAAGGAGCTCTACTACAAGATAAACGTCCCCGTATACAACGTCGAGAACGCTTGGGAGAAGTGGCTGGAGTCCCTCGACCTGTTAGCAAAAATCCCGACAAGGACAGTCCTCCGCATCACCCTGATCAGAAGCCTAAACTACGACGACAGGTACATACCGGAGTTCGCCCAAATTGTCAAGAGGGGGAGCCCCCACTTCGTCGAGGTGAAGAGCTACATGCACCTCGGCCACTCCACCTTCCGCCTAAAGAAGGAAGACATGCTAAGCCACGAAGAGGTAAAGGAGTGGTCTCACAAGCTGTTAAAAGAGCTGGAGAAGATAGGCGCCCGCTTCGTCTACATGGACGACGACGAGCCCAGCCGCATAGTGGTTCTCCAGAATATGGACAGGTATGTGGAGAGGTGGATAGTGCCTCCACAGGTGAAAATCGAAACACAGAGTTAACCAGCAGAGGAAGGGGGCGCCACAGACGTAGCAGAGGAGTATGCATAAGGCCCCGCACACTCCCACGACCCGGCCAAGTAGCTAGTAGACGGCGACACTAATAGGCACTGCACTTGCTCATTGAAGCGGAAGTGTAGGCACAGGCTCTGAAGATGGAGATGTGGGCCCATATCTAGAGAAGAGACGGCCTCTCTCTAGGGGAAGGTAAGATTCGCCGTGTATCCACGCGGACACCGACCAAATCGTATATACTTCGCCCGATGCCTACCAAGTGTTGACGGGGGCACAGAGAAGTTCCCCGTGGCGCGTGGGGTCGGCGTATCAGCGCCTGAGAAACAAGAGACATCTATCGGAGTGGTGCGTTCCGAGACATCAAAAAACCTCTAGCGGAGAGGTCCATTAGGTCGATTTCCTAGGCGGCACTTGCACGTCGTTTATCTTCTCTGATGAAACGGGGGACTCGAATCCCGAGGCGAAATGGTTACGTTTTTATTATGGCAAAAGACTAAAGCTACTGATCGTGTAAGAAATTTTAGAAATTTCTGTTAATTCATAACTTATGCCAACTGTTATCGTCACCGGGTCAGGTCGGGGAATAGGCAGGGCTATTGCTATTAGATTTGCAAGAGAGGGCTGGAATGTGGTGGTAAACGCAAAGAAAGGAAGAGAAGAAGCCGAGGAAACGTTGAAATTAGTCAAAGACGCAGGTGGAAGCGGCGTTGTTGTATTAGCTGACGTCGCGACAAGAGAAGGCTGCCGTGATGTAGTTCAAGTAGCTGTGAATAACTTTGGCGGGTTAGACGTACTTGTGAACAACGCTGGCCTAGGCCTTTTTTCGCTGTTTCTTAATGCCGACGATAGACTTATAGATAAGCAACTAGAAGTTTCTCTTAAATCAGTGATATATTGTACACAAGAGGCGGCTAAGGTAATGAAGGAGGGCTCTATAATAAACATAGCGTCTATTGCTGGAATTAGGCCTTTTGTAGGATTATCTATATACAGCGCGGCGAAGGCAGCCGTAATCAACTTAACGCAGGCATTAGCAATTGAGCTAGCGCCGCGGATTCGCGTAAACGCCGTGGCGCCGGGAGTCGTAAAGACGAGAATGGGCGAGAGCCTAGTCAAGTTGCTAGGAATAAGCGAAGGCGAGTTTGCCAGAAGACACACCCTGCTGGAGAAAATGGTGACTCCAGAAGATGTCGCAGAAGTTGTGTGGATGCTAGTAAAGATACCTGCCATAACTGGACAAGTAATAGTGGTAGACTCCGGAGAACTACTCAAAAGTGGAATAATTTCGTAGCCGTAGGTTGTTACAGGTGCATTGGCTGAGCAAAGGCTGGAGAGGGTGAAGAAAACGATATACGAGACGGTAGCTGACGCAATAGTTTAAGTAGTGGGAACCTACCACGGACCGTCCGCTTATCTGCGGGCTGTGGCCCTTAGCTTCTCCAAGGCTTGTGGTACGTAGTATTTGTTTAGTATGTAGTCAACTACGTCTTTTGTGCCTTGGCAGTTTGCTGTGGACATCTCTGCAATTGGTGAAAATAGCTCCCGCGCTTTTTTCACCTCCTCTTCGGTGGCTATGTCGACTTTGTTCAGCACAGCTACGGCGGGGGCGGGGAAACTCTCCCTAATCTCCCTCCAGAGGTTTAGTTGCGTGTCCAGGGAGTAGCCGCTATGCGGGGTGGGGTCGACTATGAAGAGTATGGCGCCGGCTAGGTGTTTCAACGCGAGTACGGCTTGCCGCTCTATTTGGTTCCGCTCTGAGAGCGGCCGGTCGAGGAGGCCCGGCGTGTCGATGACCTGTACCTTGTCCCCCCTCAGCACGATGTGGCCGAGGTGTATCTGCTTAGTGGTGAAGGGGTACTCGGCCACTTCTGGCTTAGCGGTGGAGACGCAACGGACGAAGCTGCTCTTACCCACATTGGGCGCGCCGGCCACTACAATTGTGAAGAGATTTGGGTCAATGGCTGGGAGCTTTCGTAAAAATAGGACTATTTCTCTCATCTTGTCTAATTCGGGTTTTAAGTCGTTAAGCAGGTCTATGATGCGCGCCTTGTACATCCTCTTAGCTTCGAGGATGCCCTTCTTGTCGGGCGCCGTGCGGACTACTGTAATTGCCTCCTTGGCGATGGCCCGGATAGCCACATGCGCATTCCCCACCTTGGCCACCACGTGCTTGTAGTTCTGGGCCCCGAAAACCACGTCTATAAGCTCCCGGTAGAAGGGGTGGAGCTTGTCTAAAAACGGCATTCTTAAAGCCATTTCTCTGAGCGTGGTGGCGATGGTTTTTCCTGATGTTACAATTCGCCTTATTTCCAGCCTTTTCTGCCTCACAAACGCGGGCTCCGCCTCGGAGCCTCTTGCCTCTTCTCTCCCGTACGCGGCTAGAAACATTGAGATAAGCTCATCTGCCGAGTAGATGTACGGCAACTTCGCCTTGTCTACAACCTCCACATGGGGGCTCTATCCCAATTATAAAAACATGTAAAATTGAGACGTGGTCATCGCCTTGTTGACCGATTTCGGGACTAAGGACTACTTCGTGGCCGCTATGAAGGGCGTAATACTGTCGATTAACCCGAAAGCGGCCGTAGTCGATATCACTCACGAAATCCCGCCACAAGACGTATGGACTGGAGCCTTCGTGCTGAAATCCGCGTATAAGTGGTTCCCCCGTGGCACAATTTTTTTGGCTGTGGTGGACCCCGGCGTGGGCACGGAGAGGGCTCCCCTCATTATTAAAACGAGGCGCTACTTCTTCGTAGGCCCCGACAACGGTTTGCTCTCCCTCGCCGCTGAGGAAGACGGCGTAGAGGAGTTATACAGAATAACCGCGTCGCTTCCCCAAACCTCGTCGACATTCCACGGCCGGGACGTCTTTGCCCCAGCGGCTGCGTACCTCTCGCTGGGCGTAGAGCCGCCGATGCTAGGCATCCCCACCAGCCAGTGGACGAAGTTAACAATGCCCAAGCCGCGCCTAGAAAACGGCGTTCTCTACGTAAACGTGATTTACATAGACAGGTTCGGCAACGCCTATACGTCAGCCGGAGCTGAGATATACCAAATCGCCTCTGTAGGCGACAAGCTCTGTGTAGAGACGCCGGCGGGGGAGGTGTCGGCGACTTTCGTCAAGTCTTACGGATATGCACAGCCAGGAGAGGCGGTCATGTTGGTAAACAGCGAGGGCTATCTAGAACTGGCAATCTCCATGGGCAACGCCGCGGCGAAATACGGCCTCAAACCGGGCCAAGAGCTAAAAATCCGCATATGTCAACAGAAGTGATGACCTAACCGCCGCCCTGAGGAGTGAAGAAAGGCAAAGTGCTGACCACTGGCGTACGCGGAGCTTTCATCGACGCCCCGTAGGGGCTACTCAGCCCCAGAGAACAGTTTTTGGTGGTTTAAATATACGTTCCCGGCGCCGCACGAGAAAAATTTATAAACACGAGGAAACTTGGTACTGCCCCTAACCCGGCCATAGGCGCCGGTGCTACGCCCGGACTCATCAGAACCCGGAAGCTAAGGCCGGCGCCGCGCACGGGAGTACTGGGCTCCGAGAGGGCCCGGGAAACCGGCGTGCTGGGAGGGGGCTTCTCTTCCCGAATATGCACAGCTAAACAACCCATAGGCGGCTTGAGCCATGGATCCTATTCCTCATCATGAGGTTGAGCAGTGGAGGTTTAGGCGGCTTGACAGCGACATGCGCCTTCACTTTATCACAACCCATGTACTTACCACGTAGCGACAGTAGGCGTCACTTACAATACAGTAGGTAAACGCGGCGTCGGGGACTGGCAACAACTCTTAGGGCCAGATGTGGACGCCGAACAAACGGCGAGTTTGACGATACCGGAAGGCGAGAGGCGGACAGTCAAAACTCGGAGGCGGGCATGCCGGCGCGGCGCAAGCGCCGTGGGTGGGCCTATCTGCTGTAGCCTACTCCGTCTACTTCTAGTACATATCTTGCCGCCTGTTTTTCCACCTTGAACTTCACTGGCAAGAACTGCTCCACGATGTAGATGTTTGTCTTGAGGTGCATAGTCTCTTCTGATGTGCTCAGCCTGCTCCTCCCGTCGGCCAGTGCCATGTACACAACTGCCATGTCGGCCATGTGGGGGTCCAACGTGGCGCCGGTTTTAAGCACAGCGGCAAGCTTCTCGGCGGCTTCGCGGCCAACTACCTCGGCGGGCTTTCCCTTCTCTCCTAATGAGTCCCCGCCTACGGTGCTTCCGCTTTCCGAGTAGGCCCAGAGGACAACACCGCTGCCGGGGCCAAGGCCGTCGGCCCGCACCTCCGTTGATATCTCGGCTCTGTACCCCAGCTTTGCCAAGACTTCGGCGGCCGCCCTAGCCTGCCTCTCCGCCACGTGGCTCGGGAGATTTACGGCATGGGATATCCCGCGTATTTCCAGTACCTTCCCGAACTCTTCTAAACTCACGGGTGAGAGCTTTTTCACCGGCTCTACTCTCAGCACCGCCCTCCCCCCTCCTTTGGGGTAGTGGCCACGCCTTATAAGCTCTATCTCCACCCTTGCGCCGAATAGGGATAAGACCTTTGCGAATACAAACCGCATATAGTCGATGGGAGGCGACCACGACACGTCCGTGCCGCCGGAGATGGCTATTCGGGTGGGGCACGGGGCGAACAGCAAAACCGGGGCGAGGGTCTGGACAACTAGGGAGATGCTACCAGCAGTGCCTATGTCTATGTCGAAGGACCCACACTTAATGTCCCTGGGCTTGAAGAACAGCCTCGTGGAGCCCTTAACGGCTCCCTCCACTTCGGCGTCTGTAAGCAAGGCGGCGGCCCTCACGCCGGTGAGGTGCTGCGGCTGGAGCCCCGGGTTCGCCCTCTTAGCCCGTATGTTTATTATCTCCACAGGCTTGCCCAAGAGAGCGGATAAGGCAATTGACGTCCGCAAAATTTGGCCTCCGCCCTCCCCGTAGGAGCCGTCGATCCGGACAACCACGTCTCGTTCTAGGAACGTGATATATTTATAAATGAGAAGTGTGGCGAAGCCCATGGGAGAGGAGGTGCAGATTGGGGCAACTGCAGTTGGCATCAAGGCGAAAGATGGGGTTGTCCTAGCCGCTGAGAAGCGGGTCTCGTACGGGTTCTACACTCTCAGCTCCGCGGGGAGAAAAGTATTCGTAATCGACGACAAGTTGGCTATAGCGTCGGCAGGCATAATTGCCGATATGCAGTCCCTGGCCCGGATCGTTAAGATCAACGCCAAGGCGTATGAACTGGAGACGAGGAAGAAGCCAACTGTCAGGTCGATGGCTAAACTGCTCTCGGTGATTATGTTTAGCAGGAGGTATATGCCGTTTTTCGCAGAGGTGCTAGTAGGTGGCGTAGACGAAGAGGGTAGCCATCTAATCGTGATGGATCCCCTCGGCAGTTTGATCGAGGACAACTACGCCGCCTTGGGCACCGGCGCTAAACTCGCCATCTCCGTGCTGGACACGGGCTACAGGGAGGACATAACTCTTCAGGATGCTAAGAAACTCGCGGTGAAGGCTCTGAAAGCGGCAATTGAAAGAGACCCTGTCTCGGGGGGCGGCATAGATCTGGTATTGATTGACCAGACAGGTGCAAAGGAGGAGGAGGTCAAAGTACAGCTACTGATATAGCAGGACAGATTGGATAGCTACCTCTGTTATACAGCTTCTAAAAAGAGAAGAAAAACAGGAGTTATTGACCCTTTAGTTTGGATATCTTGTTTATAAGTATCGGCACTATTTTGTATAGATCCTCCACGACGCCGTAATCGGCGTTTTGGAATATCGGTGCGGAGGGGTCGTTGTTTATTGCGGCTATGATTCTGCTCTCCAATATGCCGGCTATGTGCTGGGGCTGTCCGGATATCCCTATGGCGAGGTACAATTTGGGCTTTACTTTTTTACCCGATAGGCCGACCCAGTGCTCCTCCGGTAGCCACTTGAGGTCGGCGGCGATGGGGCGGGAGCACCCTACTTGGCCGCCCATGATCTTGGCCAGTTCGAAGGCCATCTGCAAGTCCTCCTTCTTCTTAAAGCCTCTGCCCACTGAGACGATTATCTCCGCCTCCTCCAGCTTCACGGCCCCTCTGGCCTTCTCCTCAACTGACACTATCCTCGTCTTGGGCGTAGTGTCCAGCTGGAGCTTCTCTACAGATGTCTGTACCGCCGGCGGCTCTCCTTGGAATCTGCCAGGCGGAACAGTGACGACGACAGGGAGCGGGACCTCTATCGTAGCCACCGCCTTGTTTCCGAAGACGTACCTCTCCGCCTTGAGAGATCCGCCCTCTACTCGGAGGGAGGTCGCGTCTACTATTAGCTCTGCGCCGAGCCTCTGGGCGAGGAGGCCGCCCACAGTCTTGCCGTTTTTAGTAGATGGCAACAACACGACGTCTACGCCTTGCGCAACCCTCGATGCTGCCTCGGCAACGGCCTCCGGTAACCTTACATCTACATTTGCCACGACCACCCTATGCGCCTTGCCCTTGATCCCCTCTGCCTCGCCCTCGTTGAAGACCAGGGCTACCACTTCCCCGCCAAGTGTTGATGCTACGTAGAGTAGCTCCTTGGTGGGGTATACTACCAGCGTCTTCATATCACTCCCTCCTGCTTTAGGTATTGTATGAGCTTCTCCGCTTTTTCTTCAGGCGTCCCGTCCTTAATCACAACCTTCTTTCTCTGCATCAACAACGGCCTATAGGCCGCCGACACCCTAGGCTCCACGGTTATACCAAGGTCGGCAAGGGTTAGCTTGTTGATCGGCTTTTTCATGGCCGCCCTTATTGCCAGGAGGGTGGGTATCCTGGGCTGGTTTATCTCCCTCGTCACTGATACAACTGCGGGGAGGGGCACCTCCACCACCTCTACGTGGTCTTCCAGATCGCGCTTCGCCACCAGCTTTCCGCCCTCCACCTTAAGCTCCCTGACGTAGGTGACCACCGGCCAGCCCAACTCGGCGGCTACCCTCGGCGGTATCTGCCCCGTGTAGTTGTCCACAGTGGCCTCGCCGGCGAGTACCAAGTCTGCGCCCACCTTTTTCACCACCGCGGCAATCGCCTTAGCCGTGGCAGCGTGGCTGGCGTTTATCAACTTCTCGTCGGCTACTAGGTAGGCCTCGTCTAGCCCCATCGCCAACGCCTCCCTCAACACGTTCTCAGCCTCCTGTATCCTCCTCTGCAACGGGCCCCATTTTAAGACAGTTACGCCATATGCCTTGTCTTGGCCCTTCAGCTTAACAGCCTCCTCCACCGCGTTTCTGTCTATGTCGCTTATCTTTAGCGGGGTCTCCTCCACCACCACCGTGTCCCTCACCCGGAGCTGGCTAGTGTCAAGAGCTGTCTTCATGAGTACCGCTATTTTCATAGCCGCCTCTTTTTGAGCACTTTTTTAAGGTGAATATTGCCAATAGTAGAAATCTTTCAATACAACTCGCGGCGTGGCAACACCGGAGGCCCATGCCTGCTGAGTTAAGATAAGGCCCAGCCTCCTCTGTCTGTGACGGCCTACGAGATAACCCAATCCGGTAGCGTCTTGCTCGCAAAGCGACGCTACAGTTATTCGCAGAATAGGCCGTAGTCGTCGGCTAGAACCACGCGGTGTTTTAAGGCCTCGCGCCACCAAGGTTTTTCCAGAGCCTTCGCCGCCTCTTCCGGCGTCCAGCAGATGGCCTCCACCCTCGGCGGGGCGTCGAGCAACGCAACGCAACGGGTCACGAAGTCAGTGCCTCAAAACCGCTCGGATACAATTATCACGTCGATGTCGCTCCACAAATTGAAGTCGCCCCTGGCGTACGAGCCGTAGAGCACGGCTGTTAGTTTGCCCCACCTCGCCCTCAGCGCCTCCACGTACCTCTTTACTCCCTCAATTACCTCCTCCCGCTCCCGCGTCCTTTTTCTTATTATCTCCTCTATCGACATGGGGAACAGCCCTTAACCCAGCCGATTACCTGCTCGGCGCACTCCTACGCCTTAGCCGCCTCCTCTTCCGTATACCGCTCGTAGGGGACGCCCTCGGTCAAGGCATCTGGGTACCTAGGCGTTAGGCACATCTTATCCAGATAGCCGACGCAGAACCTCAGCTCCCCGCCAGTTGTGGGGCACAGCCCAGCCAGCTCGTTAAACAGCGCAACTAAGTTGTGGCCAAACGCAGGCCGCCCTAGCGCCCGTAGCAACGCCCTAGTTGCAAACTCAGCGGCTTGTTGCGCCTTGAAGCAGGCCCATGAGTAGGACCCGATGTCCAAGTCAGCCCGTATAGACTGTAAAGTATGCTCAGCCTGCCTCATCCACCTCCAGTACTCATAGCAGTCCAGCACAATCCTTCCCATTTGCAGTTTTATATACAACACACGGCTGGGCTTCAACTCTTCTTGAACACGCTATGAAGAAGGCCTCGCTTCTGTGGATGTG
>FPIC01043292.1_pt1 | contig 31694 bp, 25 predicted proteins | sample 1504481 | NCBI WGS metagenome assembly FPIC01 (sample SAMEA4475357, study PRJEB15587) | soil metagenome | biome: Soil; feature: Field | place: India | collected 2015-03-11 | depth 0 m
CTGCATGCAGTGGCTTTTTTATTTCCTGTATATACAAAATGCTATACTGTAGCAGTAGCATTTAAAGTTTCGCGTATGGCATTGAAGTTTGGCAACTCACCGGCATTTTCCAGTACTTCTGCATATTGAATAATACCCTCTCCATCTATTACAAAGGAAGCTCTTTTGGTTACTCCTTTCATGCCAAATCCAAATTGCTCATAAAGCGCTCCATAAGCCGTTGCAGCCTCTTTATTAAAATCAGAAAGAAGAGGGAAATTCAGGCTTTGCTCTGCTTTAAACTTCCCTAGACTAAAGAGCGAATCGACCGATATGCCTACTACATCGGCATTTAGTTCATTATAGTCCGCCAGGGTATCGCGCATGGTACAAAGCTCTACCGTGCAGGTACTTGTAAAAGCCAATGGAAAAAAAAGCATAACCAGGTTCCTGCCTTTGTAATCTTCCAGGGATACTTCTTTCTTATTAGTATCAAATAGCGTAAAGGATGGGGCCTTATCCCCTTTTTGTAATGCCATATAAATTGAGTTTAGTGGATAATAGTGCTATAAACTAAAAACCAGTTAAAAAGTTAAACCTTCTTTTCATACCAAAAGGCACAAAAGGCAGCTTCTATAACTGGAGAAAGATATATCTTCGCAATAAATAAAAAAGATAGTGATTAACGAAACTTCTACAGCCCTTATTGGCTACATAGCCGGCATACTAACTACAGTAGCTTTTTTACCCCAGGTTATTAAAACCTGGAAAACCCGTTCTGCCAAAGACCTTTCACTAGGCATGTTCTCCCTGTTTTGCACAGGGGTAGCCTTGTGGTTAGCCTATGGTATTATTGTAGAAAGCTGGCCTATTATTCTTGCCAATGGTTTTACATTAGTACTGGCTATGACCTTGCTTTTCTTCAAATTCTATTTTAAAGAATAAGCTCGTGCGCTATAACAGGTTAATTTCTTAAGGTAGCTTAATAAATTATTCATATTAAGTACAGTTAAGGGAATAGCAAAACCTTTGTTCTAAAAGTATAGTTAAAAATTAAGCGAAAGCATTTTATTTGCTATAAAACATTCGCTACTAACACATGAGCCAGTTAATATCAGGATTACACCACGTAACAGCCCTTGCCGGAGATGCCCAAAAGAACATAGACTTTTATGCAGGCATACTAGGGCTACGTATGGTAAAGAAAACCGTAAACTTTGATGCTCCCGATGTATACCATTTATATTATGGCAATGAAGAGGGCGCCCCAGGCAGCATTATGACCTTTTTCCCTTACCAGGGTATTATGCGTGGCCGCAAGGGCAAAGGACAGGTAACCGTAACCTCATTCTCTGTGCCAGCCAACTCGCTTGATTACTGGCAGGCCCGCCTTAAACGCTTTGGTATATTACACAGTGCACCACAGCAGCGTTTTGATGATGAGCAGTTTATTTATTTTGAAGACTCTGATGGGCTGGGCCTGGAGATTGTAGCCAATAACAAAGACACCCGCCCTGCCTGGCAAACAGGCCCGGCCGCTGCCGAGCACTCCATACGTGGCTTTTGGGGCGTAACCCTGGCCGAAGACAGTCGCGAACTAACAGCCGAACTGCTGCGGGAGCACATGGACCATAAATTAATTGCAGAAAAAGGTAGCCGCTACCGCTATGCTTCTACCAATGAGCCAGGCAGCTTTGTAGATATCGATATTTCAACCAGTACCCCCAGAGGCCTGCAAGGTGGTGGCACCATACACCATGTAGCTTTTGCTACCGCAAATGATGATACACAGCTTGAGATACAGGAAAAGCTGCATAGTAAAGGATATGGTGTTACCCAGGTAATGGACAGGCAATACTTCCATTCTATTTATTTCAGAGAACCTGGCGGTGTATTGTTTGAGGTAGCTACCAATCCTCCGGGCTTTGCTGTAGACGAAGACCAGGACAAACTTGGCACCGCCCTTAAGTTACCCGAATGGCAGGAGCCTAACCGCAGCAAAATTGAAAAGGGCTTACAACCTGTATCGTTTGACCCAGCTAACTTTAAAGACTAATGCAACATACCCGTCAAATACACCATGCAGGCGTATCGCTGCAGGAGGCTAATAAAGTACTGGTAATGATACATGGTCGTGGTGGCTCCGCGCCTGATATCCTGAGCCTGGCACGCCACCTTAATGTAAAAGATTATTGCCTGCTGGCACCCCAGGCTACCACTAATAGCTGGTACCCGTATAGCTTTATGGCGCCTAAACATGCCAATGAGCCATGGCTTAGCTCTGCCCTGCAATTGGTAGACGATGTAGTAAAAGATGCCTTAAGCGCAGGCATTCCATCAGAAAGAATTTATATACTGGGCTTTTCTCAGGGTGCTTGCCTTACCTTAGAGTATGCTACCCGGCAGGCACACCATTGGGGTGGCGTTGTTTCATTTACAGGCGGCCTTATTGGCGAAACTCTAGACCGCAGCCTTTACACCGGAAACCTAAGCGGTACAAAAGTATTTATTGGCAATAGCGACAATGACCCGCATGTACCCCAGCAACGTTCAGAGGAATCGAAAGAAATTATAGAAGGGCTTGGTGCAGAGGTTACGCTTAAAATCTATCCCGGAATGCCCCACACCATTAGCCAGGATGAACTGGACTGGGTCAATAAAAACATATTTGGATAAGCTGTTTAACAACAAAAGGCTTCCTGTGAAATACAGGAAGCCTTTTGTTGTTAAAAGAATGGTTATTTGGTTTTTTTAACCAACTCGGCAGGAATAGGATTTGCAGACTTTTCCGTATTCCATAGGATATTGGCAACCCACCAGCGGCCACCTTCATACACCAACTGTATGCTGTTAATGCCCCGCTGCTGTACAGGCTCATTTTGAGCAAAGCGATACTGGTACGCGCTCCATACGTGTGCCATTTCGCCAAAGGTCGTTTGCTGACGGCCTAGTTCTTCTTCAAAAAAGCCAGATTTCATAAACTGGGCTCCATTTCTTTCCTGGTATTCTTTAGGGGTAAAACGCATATAACGTGATACACCTTCTTTATTGGTGGCTATAGCTCCCATACTGGCCTGTGGTGTAAATAATGATTGGAAGCGATTCCAGTCCCTCTCTCCTGCCGGGCCGGATATAACATCGTAAAGAGCTTTTACTATAGCATCTACAGAGGCTACATCTGCAGGATTGGCTGTAGGTGTTGAGGCTTGTGTCTGAGCATACAAAGGAGCACTTAGCAACAGAAGTGCTACCAGGGTTAGCGTAAATAGTGGTTTCATGTTAAGTATTCTTTTGCGCCTAATCTACATTAATTGTAAATCTAATCATAGAGCCCAACTTATATTTTAGTAAGCGCTTTCGAGTTACGTACTAAAATCATATACTGAAAGAAATCTGTAGTGTACTGCGTAGCGCTATGGGGCAAAATATTGCCACCAAAAAAGTTAACTTTTATTCCAGCCAGTAATTGGTTGGTTCTGTAAGGCGATTGCTCCTTTTCCAGGTTAAACAGTGTTATGCTGTTCTTTTCAGTTACCTGCTGCGGGTCTTTTATCCCTTTTACTATTAACAAAGGACCATCTGCATTTAACATAGATGTTTTCTCATCTTCAGGGCCAGGATACTGGTCGTTGGCAGGGAAATACACTTCGCTTTCCAAATTATAGCACACTATGCTTTTAATAGTTCTGGCAAAGGGTAACCTGGCATTTTTAAGCTTGGCAGCAAAAGGCCTGAACCCGTTTTCGCCAATACTGCCCTGTAATACATGCGTATGCCCAAACAGCCCGTAAAACTTTTCGTTTTCCAAACCATAGCTACTTACCAGGTGCTTAAAGTTAAGGAACATAATAGAGTCCCTGGATATAGTGGTTACAACATCATCAAAGCCCATATCAATACCCAGCACTACAATTCTGCGATCGGCCGCTAAGCCTTGGTTGTAATCGTAAAGGTCTGCCCACTTTTGGTAAAGCTCCCTGCTGGCCTGCTGCGGAATACGCTGCTTAATAGCAACAACCACTTGTTTCAGCAGATTGGTATCTTTCTGGGGAGAAGATAAAAAAGCATTTAATTGCATGGCACGTGTGCTATCCATTTCAGCAATATAGTGCCTGACACCCGCCTTTTTGTTGAGATGTATAAACATGGCCTGGTCAATTTTCTGTACATCGGCCAGGCCATGGCTCTCGCCCAGCAGAAATACCTGATTATTATAAAATGACTGCTCAAAAAGAGCTTCATCGCCAAGAGCTTGCTTGTTATGGAGTGTAAGTAGCTGCTTGTTGTTGCGTAAATAATCGATATTATGCTGATTGGTGCCGCCTAGGTATACCTTGTTGTTTACCCAAAAGGCTAGTGCACCAGCCAGGCTAAGCAACAAAACAACAGATAGAGAGATAAGCGATATTCTGAAAACCTTTTTCATAGTGTGTGTATCATTTTGTTTTTTCAAAAGTAAAATGATACTCCACACCTTCATAAAGAGTGTTACCGAACTGTAAAATCACTTATCTGAACTGTTCTTTTTCTTAGAAGAAAGTACTGGATTAACCTCTTAGGGCGGCAGGCAAAGTATGTAAAGCTTATCGCTTAGGCAAAAACAACTTTACACTACCTTTTTTGAGTATAACATCATCAAGATGCCCCATCTTTTGCTTATCTGCAGATATTAAATGTATGTGCATAAAGGTATCATGGTGGGTAAATATGGATTTATGCTCCCTGGAAAAGAAACCTACCAATACAACGGCTTCATTGCTCAGCATAAAATTAACATTACCCCTATGGGCATCTTCTGCAGAGTTTACCTGGGCTCCTTCGGCAAGATTAACCAGGTGAAAATCTGCTGACTCTACTACTCCCTCCAGTTTAAAAGCAAAAGGTGCGCTTTTATCTTTTGTAATTTTGTCCAGGTAAAGCTCAAGCTCTTTCATGGTTTTTACAGTTGCAGGTAGAGCTGCTTCTTCCCACGCTGGCACATTAGCATATACAAAAAAGGGTGCTTTAACCTTAAAGGTCTCCTCTACATGTACCTTATTATTTTTAATGTTTGCCTTATAAGATTTACCATCCATAATAAGGAGCTCTCCCTTTAAGTACTCTTCTGGCCCTATACCATACAAATGGCTTTTGTCAGTGATGGTATCCAGTTCTATTACACCTTGTAACTGCCCCTTTTTCATTACGTTGCGCATGGCTCCTACTACCCTAATTATGGGATCAGTGCTTACAACCAATTGTTTGGCTATGCCTACGGTACCCGTTAGCCCTATAACAATAAATAATATTTTTATTGATACTATATTTTTTAATTTCATGGTATTAGATTTTAAAATTGATAATTAACTAAAAAGGATTTAGCCACCTACCCTCTTGCAGCATACTATATACAACTGTAACCAATGCAGTTAGCTATGCATATCTGCTGGCAAGGTTATACCAAAAGGCAGGCAGTACTGATACCCCTTAAGGGTATTGCATATAACAGGAAGATTGAAATTAACTGTTGTAAGAGTTACAACAGGCTGGAGAGGCCTATTTTAGGTGGCAGCCAGGATAGGATAAAAATTTGCTGAGGCATAGGTTCATTAAAGTGTAGAAACTTTAATTTAGAGAATGAACCAGATGTTGCACAGGAGAAGGAAGCTATGGCTTCTGTAGAAACGTACTGTGCAGTTAAAGGACAAAAGGAGCAGCTAGTTTTATTACTGCATTTTTTCTCCTGCTTCTCTGTCTGCATACCATCAGCACAAGAGCTTGCTTTTTTAGGCTCATTCGTTTGCTTACAACACTTCTTTGCAGGTGTAGAGACAGTTTCTATTACCCCTAAAGCACTTAAAAGCCCCGAAGACAAAGCTTTGCCTGTCGGAAATACAAAAAGTAGCACCAGGAGAACTACAGAATATAATATGTAGCGTTTCTTTATCATTTAATTGCTGCAATTTTAATAAAGCTGGTTAATATAGTCAAACCACTCGTAACCGCTTTAAACCGCTTGTAAAGAAACCTGCTGGTGCTCTTTAAAAAGAAAAAGCAACCTTATAGAGGTTGCTTTGTAGCTGAGCTAATCAAATAGTAATTGCCCAGTTTATCCTTACTGTAATTGATGCGCAGGCGGATCTTGCCAATTCTTTTTGCATCCTTTATGGCTTCATCAAGGCCCGGATAGTTAAAGTCCACTTGCTGGCTTTTATAAAATTCGCGCTTTGCCGTAATCAGGCAGGTAGAACATTCCTGTATTGCCTGAGTAGCCTGCTCAACAGTTAAAGGCTTATGGTCAGGCAGTTTTTCGATCATGTTTTGTGCAATTAAGTATACACTTTTATAACACAAAATCGGGTATAATAATTTGCTTTTAAAAAGCTGTTTTTAAGGTATTTGATTAATGTTTGCAAAGCTTACGCATACTGCATATATTGAATTGAAAGGCTAATTCTTTTCAGAAAACGTCCAAAATGATGAGAAAAAGGGTTTTACACAAAAAGAACTTAGGTAATAATTATGCGATGCCTTTACTCTTTGTACCAATATTGGCGGTTGTATTGTATAGCTTTACAGTACAATATTACAGCATTGGCAATGAGAAGAAGATATTTGCAAGGTATCAGGGCAAGTATGGTTTTTATGGGCAATATTTAACTTTAATGGATAATGGCCGCTTCTTTTACAGCTACTATGGTTGCAGCAAGAATTTTGGTAACCAAATAGGCACATGGTATCTAATAGCAGACTCTCTGTACCTTATAAATACTGCTGATCATTTTAACAACCGTTACCAACATGCTCGTTCTGGTGATTTTCTTATCCAACATCTTAATGGAGATACACTTTGGCTTAAGAGATAAACCTAATAAAAAAGCCCAGCCAGAAACTCTGACCGGGCTTTTAAAATATAACCTTTAACAGTAATTACATATTCCTCATGTACTGCCATATATTGAATATTAGCATGTTACGTATTTTTCGTAAACATTTTCGTCAACATTTCAAGGCTTATTTTTAATTAAGAATGGATATAATTGAACAAATCCAATCTTAATTAAGAATGAATTTACCCCAGTAATTGCATTAATCTTAATTAAACTTGGCCTACCATAAACTCATTTGATTAAATTTTTTCATTGGCAGGCTTTGATGTTTTAAGCTCAGTAATAACTTCCAGAAACTGGTCGAAAACAAAAATTTTGTCGAAAGAGGTTTCAAAGGTATCAGATAAGATACATTCATCTAAGTCACAATAGTCGCTTGCCTTACCGGCACCACCTACAATAAGTAGTAGCCAAAGACTATCCATTGAAGCATTGCCGGCATAACTCGAAACCTTTTTTTCCTTCTTCGTGATAGCTTTTTCTAAAATCTCTTTCTCAATGTTTCCAACAACATACCCACTACCCTCGAACAAGTGGATGCCTTTATAACTTGGGTCGGTATTACGTAAGTAGGAAATATGCTTAGAGCTTGCCTTTTGGCTTTTAATTAAACTAACTAGTTCATTGACTAACTCAACCCTATTTTTATCCCTCAATATTAACTTTTTGTTAAATTCAATTTTATATATACCTCTGTATATGTTTACTTCTGGCATTAACCTCTTCTCAACCTCAATAAAAAGACTTGCTAGTTCTCCCTGAGTTTTTCGTTCAGAAGGGTTAATTGGTAACTCCATCAACTCTACTCCAATCCTTAATTTTCCATCACTGATAATAAAGTCTGGAGACTCCCGAAACCCGTCCAGTATAACCATTGAGTTATCATAGCAACAAATAAATTCACATACTTTCCTTAGCTCTCTAATGGCTTTCTTTTTGTCATTTTCATGAACAATGGAAATATCTATTTGCTCTCGCCATGAGCTTGCTAATGAAAGCACCAACTCCCACTTTGTATTCAATTCATCGTCCCTTCTTTTAAGGAATTCACCCAGTTCGGCAATAGTCGTTTGGTGCCGCAATGGTAGAGCTTTAGAGCTTTCGCTGGTCATGTATATAGTTTTGTTTAACACGAAAAAGCCCAACCTGCTACGGTTGGGCTTTTAGTAACAACTTTATTTATTATAATGGCTTAGAATAACAACTAACCCGTTAATATCGCTAGTTAAGTACTTTTTTGCTTGATGTAATGAATCATCTTTAGCTCTTTGAGACTCACTTTGCTTAGTTTCGCGACACATTTCAACCTCTTTACCCAACGTATGTCTCAAGTCTTCCAGTTTTATAGCCTTAGTTGTTTCTATGTCTGCAAGTTCATTAATATGCTGACTATTCTCTATTGACTGGATAATGTTAAAAGCTCTTTCTCCAAGTTGTCTTAAGTCATCCCTATTCGCAAACTTGACCCTATCAATATCACTAACGATTTTGGTTAGTTTATTTGCTATATCAGTATAATACTGTATTTCTTCTTCTCTATTCATATTTATCTTTTTTTGAGAAACACAGACTAATCATTTATGAGCTATGATGGAGAATTATGCTTTCAAACAAATCTTATCATAGGTTCAACCTTATTGTTAGCTTTCACTCCATAGGCACACTATTCCTTAGTTACTGATGTTTCGTGTTATCAAAAAGACCTAACCAACAAAGGCTAGGTCTTGCAATTATTTGCGACACAAAAGTATAAAATTAAATAATTGCCTTTTACAAGGCTGTATTATTAAAATGTTAAGAAATCGTTCTTAAGTTTAAAAGCTCTCCTCTAATGTTCTCTTTATCTTACTTATTGTAGCTGGTGCTGTGCCAGTGCTAGAGTGTATTTCTTTGTAGCTTTTGCCGGCATTAATTAACTTTATTACTTTCTTGTGCTTTGCTAAGAACTTCTCTCTAGTCTCAGAACTCTCCACCTTCCGGCCTACGTGCAAGCCTTTAGCCTTTCTATTTCTAAGACCAGACTTAATACGATAAGACAGTTGCTCTGACTCCAATCTTGCTAGGTCAGAAATGATTGTAACAATTAGCTTATTAACTATCCTGTCTTTCTCGTTATCTGCTCCAAGTGTTATCCCAAGATTCTGGATATATAGACAGATTCCTTTTTTCTCTAGTTCACTTATTAATGCTAACGTCTCTTGGGTATTCCGGCCCAGACGGGAAACCTCACCAACCATAATGCATTTAACATCGTTTTCATAAACGAACTCTAGCATAGCTTGCAAAGCTTTTCTTTCATCTGCTGACTTTGTGAAGCCACTGATATTTTCGGAAAATACTTTAACAACTTCAAAGCCTTCTGCTTTACTCAAGTCTCTTACTTGTCTAGCTGTTGATTGCTCGTTGGTACTTACTCTTGTATAAATGACGCTCTTCATGTTGTTAATTCAATTTTAGCTAGTGCTATAACTGAAGTAAAAGTATTAATAATAAATCATCTAAACAAGCAAATAAACAAATAATTGAAGTTAGGTTTAAAATGAAGTGATATTAATACTATCGTCTACTAGTGTGCATTCGCTCGTTATAAACAAATTGCATATATTGCTTTTTATTCCCGGCATATTGAAAGTTTAATTATTATACCTTATTCTTTTAGATGCCAACCATTAATATCAACCTTTGCAAAAAGGGTTGATTTATCATACATATTCCTTATGTCAGTCATACAGAAAACTATTAAGAAAGAAGACTTATTCGGTGACCTCGATTTTAAAACCTTAGCTTCAAATCCAGATTTTAAGGAAGATAGCGTTAGAGAAGTAATAATACTTCCAATTTTATATGCATTGGAATATGACCAGAATTGCATCATAAGAAGCAAAACATTAGAACATCCGGTTTTAAAAATTGGTAGCAATAAGAATATACCTATAAAACTAACTCCAGACTATTGCCTGAAAGTTGCCAATAACTATGCATGGGTGCTTGATGCCAAATCACCGCAGACCAACATATATAATGATAAATATATCGAACAAGTTTATAGCTACTCTTACCATCCAGAGATTAGAAGTACATACTTTGCTTTATGCAATGGAATTGAGTTTAAGTTGCACCGCGTAGACTCTAACGAAGTTGTGTTAGTTTTTCCACTTGACCAAATTGAGTACTATTGGAGTAAGCTAAAGATGTTTTTAGCTCCAGAAAGCTTTCAGGTAGGAAAAAATATTGTTTATGAACAAACAGAAGCTTATGCAAAAGCTAAGGGTGGATTTGATTATGTAAAAAGACCCTTACTAGAAGAAATACCAGTAAAAAAGCAACAAGCTAAAAGACATTTTGGTGTACATGGCTACTTCACAAAGCAATCATGGAATATCGTAGCAGAGTATATTAAGAACTTTTCTAAACCAAACGATACAGTTCTTGACCCTTTCGGGGGTACAGGTGTAACAGCTATTGAAGCATTAATGAATAACAGAAAAGGGATAAGTATTGATATTAATCCAATGGCTGTATTTATGACACAAGCCTTAATAGCACCTGTTAAACAAAAAGAATTAACAGAAGCCTTCATTAGGGTAAAAACTGAATATCAAAAAAAAGAACCTAATACTGATGAAGAAATAAGAGCTGCTTTAACTAAGTATCCTTATCCAATCGGCTGGAAAATGGCCAAAGGTTCTGATGTAAAAACAGTTGACCAACTTTTTAGCGATAAGCAGAAAGCCCAACTTGGCTTACTAAAATATATCATAAAAAAGGAAAAAGATGAGAACATAAAAATGTCTCTCATGCTTATGTTATCTGGACTTATTACTAAGGCAAACCTAACGTATCATACTACTCCAAACAAGCCAAAGGCTGGCCAAGGGGACACTGCTGCTTTTAGATACTATAGATATAGAATAGCACCGCATCCGGTTGATATTGATATAATGACTTACTTTGAACTGAGGTATATTAAAGTAAGGGATGCAAAGAAAGAGATGGAGTTTTTTATTAATGAGAATACAATTAATAATGCTCAAATTATTAAAGGTACTGCCACCAAGCTTGAAAATATACCTAAAGAAAGTATTGACTATATCTACACAGACCCTCCATATGGAAAAAAAATACAATACTTAGACTTATCTGTAATGTGGAATGCATGGCTAGACCTTCCGGTTACAGAAGAAGATTACCAGCAAGAAGCTATTGTAGGTGGTGAAAAAAGAAAAAGCAAAACAGAATACAACAATTTAATAGCACTCAGTATTAGAGAGATGTATAGGGTGCTCAAATATGACAGATGGATGTCATTTGTTTTCGCTCACAAAGACCCAGAGTTTTGGCATTTGATTATTGAGACAGCTGAATCTTGTGGTTTTGAATACATCGGTGCTGTGCCACAAAAGAATGGGCAATCAAGTTTTAAGAAGAGACAACACCCATTTACAGTTTTATCTGGACAACTAATTATTAATTTTAGAAAGGTTAGAAATCCTAAAGCAATACTTAAGGCGAACTTAGGTATGGACATTGCAGAAATAGTTATGCAAACTATTGAGGGTATAATCGCTAAGAATAATGGAGCTACAATAGAGCAAATCAATGATGAATTAATCATTAAGGGTCTTGAACTAGGCTTTTTAGATTTACTTAAAAAGCAATACTCAGACCTTACACCACTTCTTTCTGAAAACTTTGATTATGATGAAAATAAAGAAATATACACCATAAAAAGAGATACAAAGTTTAGAACGCATGTTGACATCCGGCTACGTATTAGATACTACCTTCTTAGCTACTTAAGACGGATGGAACGTGAAAAGAAGACTCCTCATTTTGATGAAATTATTTTATATATCATCCCTTTGCTTAAAAATGGCACTACACCAGAAAGACAAACAATTTCAGGGGTTTTAGAAGATATTGCAGAAAGAGTTGGTGAAGACTCTTGGAGATTAAAACGGGAAGGACAAATCAATATATTTGACTAATGATTTAAAAAAAAAAGACATACATGAGAGATGTGTATGTCTTTTTAAACTTAAAATCATATTTCTTTCAACACTTCTTGGTATGCTGTTAAGCACGAAATATGCTCTACGATACCTACACTAGCCACAATTTCACTTAAATTTTTAGCAATGCGGCTAACCTTCATATTACCAAGGCTAGCCTTAAGGAACTCTATTGTTTTGCTAATATTAAAATCATTCTGCTTTAAAGCCAAATAGTCGCATAGTTGCGCCTTATTTTTAGGCTGGAAATTATTAACCAGATTTTGCGGTAAGCCATCAAATATTTTAACTACCATGTTTTTTACAATGGGTGTATCAGAGTTCAAAATAGTAGTTAGGCTCAACTTCGTTCCTTTTTCAAAATTGAAGTGCTTTCTTATCAAATATGAACTATTTAACTTAACCTCAAATCTAACCATATTTTGTATACTCTCAAGATACCGCAGCCTATCTTCAGAACTCAATGCATCCAAAAATTCCCTATTCAGTTTATTACTACCTTTAATTACTTCTGCTTTCTTATCATATATACATAGAAAATCGATGAACGTTGAATTGGTATTATCCTTTTTTAACCAGAAGGAGCATACCTGTTTTTTACTCTTAAAGCACCTCTTGGGATGCTTGTACTTGGTTTGGAGCTTTGCATAGTTGAACAGGCTCTCAATTACCTCATGTTTATTTGCTATACTAATATCGCGTGTAACCTCCAACCTCAATACAACTCCATCCTCCACCAGCTCATTGTATGGCATCCTTATTACCTTGTTTATAGCAGTATATATTTGGTCTAAAGTATTGCATGTAACTAATTCAGTTGCATTACTTCCAAGTAGTTTAGCTGAAAATACTATTATCGTATTATTAAACTCATGGTTAATGGTAACTTCTAAACCTACAGATTTATAGCTAGACTTAACTACTTCACTATCGTTATTTACAATTTTTATATACTCCACATTTTCATTGAAACGATATACCTTGCTTATTATAATTTTTATTTTGTCATATGAATTAACACCAATCATTTTATTAATAAATTTAATAGATGCATTTTCTTTTATTTTTAATGCACCTCCAATCTTATACTTGGGACAAAAATGTCCTTTTTATCACTATAATTATTAGGGCTTATTACACACCCTCCATCCGGCATGAATAACTCAATAGTATGTTTTATTTTTAACTTACAGGTAATAAACACACGAATAGAATCAATAAAAAACATACATTACAAGCACCTCCCTTTTTTATAATTTTTTATACTTACCATATTATTTTTCTATTTTTTTTACAAAATTTGGAGGTGTATTCCCTACTGCATTAAATATGGAATGTGCGTTAAATGAGTAGCGGGATATTTTGCCTTATCTGGAGGGACTAATTATGTGATTCAATTACAATTAGGCTGGAGGGGGGGAGTAAATTTTATAAACTTGCCAAAAGTGTTGTTTTAACAAGCTCTAAAATTGTGAGTATATTTATCCTTTTCAATGATATTTATTTAAACTTTCTAGTATAAAAAGCATACATAAACCACCCTTAAACCATAGTTAAGGTACATGTATTTAGGTATTAAAATGGATTTCGGAAGGCATAAAAAAACGTTAATACTTCATCGAGCATTAACGTTTTCAAAACTACTGTTTGTTTAAGTCATTTAAAGTAACAAGCAACTCACTTGTCGTCTAGCTTTTTCTTTGTAGAATGATAAAGGCTTAGTAACTCGTATCGCTGTGTCATATCAAGATATAGATTGAATGCTCGTTCGCTCTTATGGCCGGAAATACGTTTAGCAAGCCCATAACCAGCGATTGCATGCCAACGTGTAATGGCTCCCTTTCTAAGGCTATGCATAGTAACAACATTACGAAATAGTACTGGTTTCCCATCGAGTTCAATTTCTTTTGGATAGTCTTTCAATAGTCTTTTAAAAAACTTACTTAACGTACCATAGTCGTAGTCTTTAAAGCATCGCTTTTCACCTTTGTAGACTTTTTCATCCTTAAGCTTTTTAAAAAACTCAAGGGCTTCACCATCGAGCGGGGTAAAATAATTCTCCTTTCCCTTTTGATTCCATCCCATGAGATAACATTTATGCTCATCATTTTTGTCGATAAAAATGTTGTCCGTTGTCATTGCCATTACTTCACCAATCCTTCTTCCAGAATACCATTGAGCTAGTACCAGCTTCCTAAAGTCGTACATATAATTATTATAAAAGAATAATGACTTGATATAGCTAATATCATCATCCATAAAGCCAACAATTGGTTTTTGATTCTTCTGAAGCGGGGTATACCTTTTAAAATGAGGAGTTTCAATTAGACCAATAGTAAAACAATAGGTCATTACCTTTAACAACATTTGCGTTATACATACAACAGAACTATTTTTACTGACTCTTTTTTCTTCACTGAATTTATCTAGATAGTTATTGATAAAATCCTTTCTAAGTCGTTCAGTAAATACAGTGTCATGTGGCAAATCTTTTATGTTTAAAAAGTGAATATGAGCTTTTTTGTACTCAATTAAATAATGTTCAAGCTCTTTGAAAAAGTCCGGAGAATTCATTTCAATTATTGTTATACCGTTTTTCCCAATGAAGTTTAAATAGCGCCTAAACACCCTTTCTGCTTCACTATATAATTCTATTGTTCGAGCTCCTATCTTTCCTCGTCTCTTCTCTTCGCTAAGCAGTCTATTTTTAATTCTGAAAAAATCGAAGTTTTCATTTTCAACTTTTTGAACAGCTTCTTTAACATCCTTAACCCCACCGATAAAATAATCCTTCAACATTTCAAAATCCGGCCTAACCTTGAACTCATCTAGATATTCTGTTATAAACCCATCTAACCTCTTGATAGCTTTAGCAACATGATAATAATCCTCAGGTGCCACGATGTCTTTATTCAGCCATTGGCCTTTGAGAGCTTCTGGTTTTACCAATAGCTCTAGCCTTAAAAAATTCGATTTCCGTGCTTTAGTATACCGAACATATAGTTGATATAGACCATTTTTATTAGGAGGCTGCTTAATAGCTAATACAAAGTGTTCCGAATCAAACTTTAACTCGCTTGGACGGCTACTGGAAAAACCTGAACGTTTCATTGACTTTTTGATTGGCGTTTAATTAAAGTAAATGTCGTAAACATTTGTTTCAATTACAAAATCTCGCAAACAAGCTCGTCAACACAATAGCCTAGAACATAAAAAAAAGCGGTCGTCAGCATGACCGCTTTTGCACTTTAAAACATCAAAATAGAGCTATAATTGAACTATAACAACATCAACCTTAATTAAGGTCAAAGCTGCTACATATTCCTCCTGTACTGACCACCCACATCATAAAGCGCTCTTGAAATCTGGCCTAAGGTACACACCTTGGCAGCTTCCATCAGCGATTCGAAAATGTTACCATTCTCTAACGATACACGCTGCAGTTCTTTCAACGCTTTTTCAGCAGCTTCTTTGTTACGCTGCTGGAAGGCATCGCGGCTGCGAATGGCATACTCCTTCTCTTCGGTAGTAGAGCGGATAACCTCTGCAGGGATAATGGTAGGCGAGCCCTGTGGATCAAGGAAGGTGTTAACCCCGATAATCGGCAGGCGGCCATCATGCTTCAGCGTTTCATAATACAGAGATTCTTCCTGTATTTTGCTGCGCTGGTACATGCGCTCCATAGCACCCAGTACACCACCACGGTCAGAGATAGACTTGAACTCCGCAAGCACTGCCTCTTCTACCAGATCGGTAAGCTCTTCGATAATAAAAGAGCCTTGCAGCGGGTTCTCGTTTTTCGCCAGGCCTAGCTCTTTGTTAATAATAAGCTGTATGGCCATAGCCCTGCGTACCGACTCTTCAGTTGGTGTAGTAATGGCCTCATCGTAAGCATTGGTGTGCAGCGAGTTACAGTTATCGTAAATCGCGTACAGTGCCTGCAGCGTAGTACGGATATCGTTAAAAGCAATTTCCTGTGCGTGCAGCGAGCGGCCAGACGTTTGGATATGGTACTTTAACTTCTGAGAGCGGTCATTGCCTTTGTACTTGTACTTCATGGCCTTGGCCCATATTCTGCGGGCTACGCGGCCAATTACAGAGTACTCGGGATCGGTACCATTTGAGAAGAAGAACGACAGGTTCGGTGCAAAATCATCAATGTGCATACCGCGGCTCAGGTAGTACTCTACAAAGGTAAAGCCATTAGCCAGGGTAAAGGCAAGCTGCGAAATAGGATTGGCACCGGCTTCTGCAATGTGGTAGCCAGAAATAGATACCGAATAGAAGTTACGCACTTTCTTATCGATAAAGTATTGCTGAATATCGCCCATCATGCGGAGCGCAAACTCTGTAGAGAAAATACAGGTATTCTGTGCCTGGTCTTCTTTCAGGATATCGGCCTGCACGGTACCACGAACAGCAGAAAGTGTATAGGCTTTAATTTTATCATATACATCCTTAGGCAGTACCTGGTCGCCAGTTACGCCCAATAGCATAAGGCCTAAGCCATCATTGCTTTTTGGTAGCGTACCCTGGTAAGTGGGCCTTTCAATGCCTTTTTCATTATAGATCTGGTCTATCTTTTTATTTACCTCTTCTTCAAGGCCTTCTTTCTTAATGTACAGCTCACATTGCTGATCGATAGCCGCATTCATAAAGAAGCCTAAGAGCATCGGTGCCGGACCATTAATGGTCATAGATACCGAAGTGGTAGGATCGGCCAGGTTAAAGCCAGAGTACAGCTTCTTGGCATCATCAAGGTTGGCAATGCTTACACCAGAGTTACCAATTTTACCATAAATATCGGGCCTGTGGTCGGGGTCTTCGCCATAGAGCGTAACCGAATCAAAAGCCGTAGAAAGGCGCTTGGCCGGCATACCAGCCGATACATAGTGGAAACGCTTGTTGGTACGCTCCGGTCCACCCTCTCCGGCAAACATACGGGCAGGGTCTTCGCCCTCACGCTTCAGCGGGAACACCCCTGCTGCATAAGGGAACAAGCCAGGTGCATTTTCGGTAAGCAACCACTTTAAAATATCGCCCCAATCCTCGTAAGTAGGCAGGCTTACTTTTGGTATTTTTAGGTGAGACAAAGACTCTGTGTACAGATCCTGCTCAATAATTTTATCTCTAACCTGGAACTGGTACTTGTTGGCCTTGTAGCGCTTTTTCATTTCGGGCCACTCCTGCAACAGCTGGCGGCACTCAAAATTCAGCTTGCCCTCTAATTGGTTATAGAGGTCAATCAGGTCTTTCAGGTACTCGGGCTCGCCCTGGGTATGCTGTATTACCTGCACCACATCATCTGGGCCACCTTCTACAATCTCAATTGTTTCTTTACCGATGTTGGCACGGAGCAGCTCAATAGTACCATTTAACTGGTACAGCTTACGGGCTAGTACAGACTGCTCTTTTACAAAGCTGTTGTACCACTGGCTGTTTTCTACAATTTCGGCCAGGTAGCGTACCCTGTCCGGGGGGATAATATAAATCTTCTCACTCTGGGCTTCAGAGGCCTCCATACCCGAGCGCAGGTCAACACCTGTTTTTTCTGATACTACCTCCATTATTTTACGGTACAGGGTATTCATGCCCGGATCGTTAAACTGTGAGGCAATGGTACCATAGATCGGTAATTGGTCATCGGGCGTATCCCAAAGCTGGTGGTTGCGCTTGTATTGCTTCTTTACATCGCGCAGGGCATCTAAAGAGCCACGCTTATCAAACTTGTTAATGGCAATAATATCCGCAAAATCGAGCATATCGATCTTTTCCAGCTGCGTAGCCGCACCGTACTCAGAAGTCATTACATACAGCGATGCATCAGAGTGCTCGGTAATCTCGGTATCAGACTGGCCAATACCCGAGGTTTCTACAATAATAAAATCGTAATTGGCCGCCTTGCAAATATCAATAGACTCCTGCACATAGCGGCTTAGTGCCAGGTTAGACTGGCGGGTAGCAAGGGAACGCATGTATACCCTTGGGTTGTGGATGCTGTTCATACGGATACGGTCGCCCAAAAGCGCTCCGCCCGTTTTACGCTTGGAAGGATCTACGGAAACAATAGCAATGGTCTTTTCTGGGAAATCAAGCAGGAAGCGTCTTACCAGCTCATCTACCAGCGATGATTTACCGGCACCACCTGTACCGGTTATACCCAGCACCGGTATTTTTTTCTCCCCGATCAGCTTCTTGAGCTCATCCTGAAATTTTTTGGCTTCTTCAGGAAAGTTTTCGGCCACTGATATAAGCTTGCCTATTACCTGCGGATCTTTGGTTACCAGTTGTTTTAGCTCTCCATTAATAGGAGGCGTTTTGGTCGGGAAGTCGCATTTTTCAAGCAGATCATTGATCATGCCTTGCAGGCCCATTGAGCGTCCATCGTCTGGCGAGTAGATGCGGTCTATGCCATGAGCATGGAGTTCTTCAATTTCAGTAGGCAGAATGGTACCCCCTCCTCCGCCAAAAATACGAATATTGGCGCCCCGCTCTTTCAGCAGGTCGTACATGTATTTGAAATATTCTACGTGGCCACCCTGGTACGAGGTAATGGCTATTCCCTGGGCATCTTCCTGTATGGCACAGTCTACAATCTCCGCTACTGAGCGGTTATGGCCAAGGTGAATCACCTCTGCGCCAGACGATTGTATAATACGCCTCATGATATTGATAGCGGCATCGTGCCCATCGAACAGGGAGGCAGCCGTAACAATACGAATATGATGCTTGGGTTTATACGGTTGAACTACAGTAGATTGCATGTGGTGTATAAATGTTTGGTATGCGAATGTACAGAAAATTTGGCAAAACCATTTAGAAAACGGGCCGTTAATCAGGTTGTTTTTAGTATTTTTCCTATAAGCTAACCTCTCACCGCCATGAGTACACAGAATGAAAAATCAATTTCAATACTTAACAACCTTATTGAAATTTGCCGTGATGGCAACCGCGGATACAAGCATGCCTCCGAACATATTGAGCACGATGACCTGGAAACCATCTTTTACCGCCTTTCGCAGCAAAGAGCCCTTTTTGAAGCAGAGTTAAGAGACGATGTACGGCAACTGGGTGGCACTCCCGAAGATGGTGGCACTTTATCTGGCTCAATACATCGTTTTTACCTGGATGTAAAAGCCATGTTTACAGGGCACGATACAGAAGGAATTATTGAGGCTTGCAAAACAGGAGAGAAAACAGCTATAGAGGCCTACGAAAAAGCAATTGCATCTGATGATTTGCCTGCATTTATTAAAGAACGACTAACAGAGCAACACAAACTTATAAAGGGGGCTGTAACACAACTGGAAGAGTTTAAACAAAACCCCAGTTAACCAGGAACCACCGTTTCTACTTAGATCTTTAGCTTGCACTTTTTATATTTGTGCAAGCTAATTTATTTTACCCAGGCCTTTATCCTTTTACCATGAGAGTACTTAAAAATATACCCCACCCACAGTGCCAGATTACCGTTTTTGAATGGAGCGGCAATTACCTCTTAAAACTGGAGCAAGGCCCCCTGGAGCAAACCTTTAAAGTACGCGCCCTTGATGTAACCGGCCCCGATGATATGGAAGAGTTATTAAAAGACGAAGCCTTTATGCAGGCTGCCTTTAAACGTTTTGATGAAATGCGCGATTCTTTTTATGAGGCTATGGCAAAGCTTTAGAACTTCACTACAAAATCTACATACGGCACTCCAACTACCAATGCCCGGAAAATATCCGGGTTATTTATTAAACCCAGGTCTACGCTAAGTATTTCTCCATAAAAACGTAGCCCATAAGAAAACACCCCTTCGTAGTAATAAGATGATTCTGTAACGCCCGGAATGGTATTTCGATGCCTTTGGAACGGGGCAAACCAGTTTTCTGTAACCAGGGATATGTTTCTTCCTACCCTTGTCATGCCATTAAGAGTAATAATAGGCCTTGAAGTAACCTGCCCTTCAAAAACTCCAAAACCTCCCCCCAGGGTAACGTTGTGATCGGTGGTGCCATAAGTACCTACTCCATAGGCCAGGCCAATGTGATTACCGGTGCCTGAATCAAAAAAGTCTGGTATACGCACATATAACAAGCCTCCTCCTACATTAACCCGTTCTGCTACTTTAAAACCTACTTTTGGGGTAACAAAAATTATGGGTTGAAAGCTACCGGTAGCTAAAGAAGCAAACAAAGAAATAAACTCTATCCCTCCGCCCACAGAGAAGTTATCAGTTACTCCGTAATTTACAGAGTTAAATATTATATAGGCATTCTGGTAATACCCTTCGCCTCGTTTTAGGTTAAAAGCCGAAGGGGCAAAAAAGTAACGGGTAGCATGTGGATTAGGAAACCAATACACACCATTTTTAACCTGTGCTGCATTGTATTTTTTTATTTCCTTAACCCTGGAACGTAGTAACGTAACTACACCTACATTTTCTGTTCTAAGGGTAATTTCACTGGCTGTTTCGTTCAGTAAAACACCCTTCAGTACGGTACCGTCATGGAGCGTAACCTGGTATAATTCTTCCGGGTCTTGCAGCTGCTTAACAGGAATGCTATTAGTGGTTGTATCAGTTTGTGCGCTGGCATAAATACCGGCACATAATTGCAGATAAGCAGCCACTAGCAAGCTTAATAATATCGGGCGGGCTCTCATGTCAAAACGGATTTAATTTAGATACAAATATATAAAGATATATTGCAAAACAACACATTAATAATGAGTGCCTGTTTCATCCTGCCAGATGGTTTAAACTACTTTAATTGCAGGAAAAAAAAAGCTAGATAGAAGATAGCTTTTTTTCCTTAGTCTTAAATCGTAATAAGTAGTGTGTGCCTTCCTCGGAGCGGAGTTTCATTTCTGCGTTCAACTGGCTGGCCAGCGCATAAATAAGCGTCATACCCAGTGAGGTTGAGTTCTCTGCATCAAAGTCTTCAGGTATGCCTACGCCATTATCACTTATCTCTAATTTAAATTCACCATGCTCTTCCTTATCAAAGAAAATACGCACTTCGCCACTCTCACGCCCTTCAAAGGCATGCTTATAAACATTAGATAGTATTTCGTTTACAATCAAGCCGCAGGGTACTGCCATATTTATATCTATCAACTGGCTGCTGGCCTCTATATGTACTTGCACCCTGGCTTTAACCGATTTGTAAAATACAGTAATGCCGTTTACCAGGTCTCTGATATAATTACCAAAGTCAATGCGCGATAAGGTATCTGATTGGTACAACTTTTCATGAATAAGCGCCATAGACTTAATGCGGTTCTGGCTTTCCTGGAAAAGAAACTTAAGCGATGGATCTTTAAGGTAGTTTGCCTGTAAACTTAGCAAGCCCGAAATAACAGCCATATTGTTTTTTACACGATGGTGTATTTCTTTAAGCAGCACCTCTTTTTCGCGGATAGAGGCCTTTAATATTTCTTCCTGCTCTTTAGCCTGAGTAATATCAACAGCTACTCCCAGTACACTTACCGAACCATTTGAATTAAAGAACGGGCTGCGTGTAGTCAAAAACCTTCTGCACACACCTGTGGCATCGGTAAAGCTTTCTTCCTGCGTAGTGGCACTCATTGTAGATAGCACGGTATGCATGCTTTCATCGTAGAGTTTTACCAGCTCCGGGTTACTCATATATTCTCTATCGGTGTATCCGATAATATCTTCCAGAGGCTTATCAATTAGTTTCAGAAAAGCTTTGTTTACTAATTGCATACGCCCTTCTGCATCTTTTACAAAAATTGCATTAGGGTCAGAGTCAATGATCTGACGGAGGTACTCCTTTTGCTGGCTCAATACCAGGTCTGCTCTTTTCTTGAAAATGGCATTACCCAGTATTTCGCTAAGCACTTTTAGCAGTGCCTGGTCTTCTTCTGTCCAATGCTTGTATTTACGTACTGAGTCAAAACCGATAAAGCCGTGCATATCGTTATTAAAAATAACAGGCACCAGGATGAGTGATTTAATTCCCTCCCGCTTAAACTCATCCTTTTCTTTAGAAGCCTGCGGAGGCAAAAGATCCACGTCTGAGATATGAATGGTTTCATAACAGGCCAGCCGCTGTATCATCCATGAAAATTGCTCGATAGGTATATTCTGCAGGTTATCAAGGTAAGAAGGTATTTCTTCGTTACACCACTCATGGGTATTACTGATCAGCAATTGTTCATCGTCCAGCATAAACAGATAAGCTCTGTCTACATCAGAAAAGGATCCAACCATACTCAGGGCACTGTTAATGGTCTGGTCCAGCTCTTCTGTAGAAATATTGATAAACTGGGTAGATATGGATGAGATCAGATGTTCCATCCCCATACGGTGCTCAATAAGAGCTTCTGCAGCTTTGCGATCGGTATTGTCCCGGACTATTGAAATAATATAGCTCTTGCCTCTGACTTTAAATACTGATGCAGAAACCTCGGTATCAAAAGTAGATCCATCTTTGCGCAAGCCTTTGCTTTCATAAACATTGGGAGCATCTTTGCCGGCAAGGCGATTTTTACCATACTCTTTCATTTGAGGAGAGTAATCGGGATGCTCAAGAACCGAGATATTGCGGCCCAGCAATTCTTCTGGTGAGGAGTATCCATACATATAGGCCATGGCCCTGTTAATATAGGCAATCTTCTCATCCAACTCTACAACCAGGCCATCGCGTGAGGCATTAAATATGGTTTCAAACCATTCCCGGCTTTCTATATGTTGCTCTTCGGCTAGCCGCCGGGCAGTAACATCCATTAATGTACCATGCAGCTTTTGTGTATTCAAGTGCTCGTCAAACAGGGCATGCCCTATTACCTGTACATAACGGTTATTGCCTTTTAAGGTAGTGATCTGAATATCGGTATTAAAGGGCCGGCCGGTTTGTATAGCGCGTACAACTTTTTCATGAAAAGCTTTCCTGTCATTTTCATGAATATTGATAGCTACTTTTTCAAAAGTGGTTTCGCAATGGCTCTTTTTGGCTTCGCTAATGCGGCATACTTCTTCTGATAAGTATACACGCTCTTTCTTAAAGTCGTACTCCCAGTTACCAAGGCGGGCTATACGTTGCGACTCACGAAGGTGGCGTTCGCTTTTTCGCAGCTTCTCTTCTGTTTCTACCCACTCTGTAACTTCCTGGCCTAATAGCAATGCACCTGTTATATCGCCATCAGCATCAGCCATAGGTACTATATTTATATAATACCATTTTTCCTGATGCCTTAACTGCAAGGCGTTTGCCTCGCCTGCAAAACTACGCTTAATGCCCTCTGTTAAGAGCCTGGTATTGTTAGGTTCTACAATGTCAAGAATGGATTTTCCTACAAACTTTTGTTCTGCTTCGGCAGAGCTTATAAAATCGCGGCCTGAAATAAAGGTAATGGCGAAATCAAAATTTACACCAGCTAAAACGCTTTTAGGCAGGTGGCTGGCCAGCGCATGGTACATCTGCCCACTCTGCTTAAGGTGCTCATACTCTTTTTTACGTTCTGTAATATCAAGCTCTATGGCTACGTATTTATCTACTTCTCCTTTACGGTTAAAAATCGGGGTTACATCTATATGCAGCCATATAGGGTAACCTTTTTTATGTTTTATCAGAATTTCGTCAGAAAAGGGCTGCCCTGATTGTAAATGCTCACGCAGTGCATCCAACCCAGATTCCTTTTTAGCAGCACCCAGTCCATAGGGCTTTCCGATTACTTCGCTAGCTGCATAACCTGTAATTGCAGTAAAACTTGCATTTACCCATTCAATAACACCTTTAGCATCTGTTATTACTACTCCATTGCTGGTTTTGCTGGCTACTAATGAGAGCTTTTCCAGCTCCAGGTCGGCAGCCTTCCGTAAAGTAATATCTTGTATAGTACCAAACAGCTTTATAGTTTTATGGTAAACCCGCACAGGCTTGCATGAGCACCTCACCCATTTATGCTCGCCTTTAGCTGTAATAATAGTTGCTTCTACATCATAGGGTTCACCTTTTTGGATAGCCCTTTCTGTTGCTTCTTTTAAATGTTGGCGGGCCAGCTTATCATAAAACTTCCACGAGCTATCCAGGGTAGGCTCATATGTTTCGTCTAAATCAAAAATATTATATACTTCTTCAGTCCAGGTAAGCTCATTGGTTAGCAGGTCATACTCCCAGCCTCCTATTTTCATAGATTCCTGGGTTTCACTAAGCAGGTTCTTATACTTTTTGCTTTCGGTAATGTTGCGGACAGTAGTTACTTTAAAGCGCTCCCCGTTCTCTTGCTGAAGCAATGTAGCTGATACAAAAACATCTATTACAGAGCCATCTTTACACTGCACTTTCCACTCGCTATCGGGCTCAGCCTGTCCCTCCAGAAACGCATCGTGTAAATCCTGGGCATATTTCCTGTGTTCGGGGGGTACAACCATTGTAAAAGACTGCCCATACAGCTCATCGTAAGTATAGCCATACATTTTACAATAGCTATGGTTTACCTTAACATAGCGGCCTTTGGAGTCGGTTACACAGATACCAACATCTGTAGCATTAAAAACAGAGTTGATCAGGTTTTCCTTTTCAATAAGCTCTGCCTTAAACCTTTGCCTTTCAGATATATCCAACATACTAAAGGATACTACCTCCACCATGTTTTCGGCATTGAGCACTGGTGTATAGTTATACATATACCAGCTATGTTCCCCTGTTTGGGTTTTTATCTCCAACTGACCGGAAACCCGCTCCCCGTCAAGCGCTTTTTGAAAGTTACTATGAAAATGCTCCAGCTCCGTACTACCCAGGTAATCTATAATAGAGCTTCCTTGCTGTATTTCTTTACCACTAATAGAGATAAAAGTATCGGCAGCTGTTTTATTAAAAGTAACAATGGTGTAAAACTTATCGATCAGGATAAACGATTGGAGCGTATTGTTGATCAGCGCTCTTATGTTTGCCTCACTTTCCAGCAATAATGCTTCTTTTTTCTCCAGTTGCTCATTGGCAGCCCTGAGCTCTGCATAAGCCACCTGTACTTCTTCATTGGTAGATTGAAGCTCTTCGTTTGTGGTTTCCAGTTCCTCGTTAGCCGATTGCAATTCTTCGTTTCCAGACTCCAGCTCTTCGTTGAGAGATTGAAACTCCTGGTTAGCATTTTCTGACTGCTTGATATAGGCCTGCAAATCCTCCTTGATCATTGCCAGTTCCTGCTCAAGCTCCATGATGCGCTTTTTGCTTACCTCTTCAATAGAATCTATTGGCAAGTCTTTAAACTTTTCATCTTCAGAGTCTACTTCCTGCTTTTCAAAAATTACCATAAACAGCTCAGTGATGTTGCCGCCATTAAGCAAAGGCTTTACCCTTATCTGCACTTTATAATTTTTGTTCATAAAGGCAAACGTAACCGCTTTACTCTGGGCCGTTGAACTTTCTGATATAGCTTTGAGCACAGCACTACTTATGGCAAACTGTAATTCTTTATGAGCCATTTTAAGAATGTTGGCGCTCATAACCCCTTCACCAAACCCCAGGTAAAGGCTTACATCTCCGTAAATTTCCTGCACATCCATTGCCTTATTAATTACTACATAAGGATGTTCAAAAGTAGCATGCAGGGTTTCGCGTACCAAGTTGGTAATATTGCTTTCGCTTTTTATAATCTGAGGGCGCTGCTCTGTAACCAGTGTATGCTTAGGCAGTTTAAAAGGAGCAAACTTTATATGATGGGAGGCTACACCATTTTTACGCTGAAATATCTTATATGTGCTGTTTACGGTTGTAAACAGGTTTGTAAACTGCCCTATGCTTTCTGATTTACCCAGAAACAAATACCCGTTTGGCAGCAGGGCATAGTTGAATATAGGTATAATATATCGCTGCAGATCGTTGCTGAAGTAAATAAGCAGATTTCGGCAACTGATCAGGTCCAGCTTCAGAAAAGGTGGGTTATTGGTGAGATCGTGCCTTGAAAATAATACCATCTGGCGGTACTGCTTTTTAACTTCCCACTCATTGTTTACTTCAACAAAGTATTTATTTAGAATTTCGGCCGGTAGCTTCTGTACATCAGCCCGCTGGTAAATACCTTTTCGGGCAATGGCAATGGCTCTTTCATCTATATCGGTGGCAAAAACCTGTACCCGATGCTTGTGCAGCTTATCGCCAAGTACCTGGTCTAGCAGCATGATATAGGTATAGGCTTCTTCGCCGGTAGAGCAGCCTGGTACCCAGATCCTGATGGGTTCTCCGGCAGGTTTATTGTCTGCTATTTTCTGCAGGTATTCTTTAAGGGTATCAAAAGCATCCGGATCTCTGAAAAAAGAGGTTACGCCAATTAATACAATATTAAAAAGTTGATCGAGCTCTTTAGGGTTATGTTCCACATAGTCCAGGTAATCATCAATAGAGCTGATTTTGAGCTTTACAAACCTTTTCTCCAGCCGCCGGCAAATGGTAGAGGGTTTATAGCTACCGAAATCTGTTCCGTATCTTTTCTTTAGTAATTTAAATACTTTATTGAGGCCTCTCTCCTCTTCAGTTACCAGGGCTTCATTGGCCATGGTCAGCTCATTGGTACTAAATAGCTCCAGTAATTCTTCTCCTATTTTTTCGGGTGCAGCCACCAGGTCTACCTTACCGGTTTCCAATGCAGCCATAGGCATGCCATCGTACTTGGCTGTTTCAGGCTCCTGCACAATTGTAAAGCCACCATAAGCTTTGATCGCTTTAATACCTTCTGCCCCATCAGAACCTGTACCTGATAAAATAACCGCTATTGCTTTATTCTTTTTTTGCTCTGCCAGCGAGCCAAAGAGCATATCTACAGAAGGCTTAGGACCTATAGATGATTTGGGCTTGGTAAGATGTATAAAGTTGTTATGTATGGTAATATCACTATCGGGCGGGGTAATATATACCTTTCCTGATTCCAGGAACATATTATTTTCGGCCTTAACTACCTGCAGGTGTGTTTCGCGCCCTAGTAGCTGATCAAGCAGGCTTTTATAGGTTGGGCTAAGGTGCTGGGCTATAATAATAGCAAAATTATCCAACTGAGATGGCAAGTGAGATAAAAATTCCTGAAGTGCTTCTAAACCACCGGCAGAAGAACCAACACCTATAATAAACAGGTCCGAAGAGGTACTATTGTTTGTTTGCACTGTATTAAAAATCAAGAATCAGAGCCATTAGAGTGAAGGATACAGGGAGATGGCACCTTCCCAGTTCAATAAACAAAATTATATTATTACCTCCAACATAATTGGCCATATTACTCATTTTTCTGCAAAGGGTTACAATTTTCTTACCAGGCTGCCAGCACGGCACGCCATTACCATAACCTACTCAAATTGTGATACTTGCAAACATATATTACATCTTCATATACGATACCGACTTTCTTAAAAGGTCATTTAAACGTAATTTTGGATTATAAAGCACCTGGCTATAGTATTATTCCATTAAAGTCCGTTAATTGTCAGATTCTACCATTTATTAGATGAAACATTTAGCCTTTCTCTTTCTTTTATTGAGTAGTGTACACCTGCCAACTTATGCGCAGAACTCTCATTTCCAATGGGCTGCCCGAGTGGTATCATCTGGCGAAAATTCTATCCAACAGGCAGGTACTGCAGTAAATGCATTGGGCTCTCCGGATGCCTGGCCTTTAGGAATGGCACACAAAGATGCATGGCAGGTAAATTGTTTGGCTAGTAAGCCCATGCTTCGGGTTGAGTTTGCCAAAGCACAACCTGTACGGCAGGTTGTGGTAATTGAAAACTTTAACGGTGGAGCCATTAAAAGCATTGCCCTGCTTGATACGCTGGGCAAAAGATACTCCATATACAATAACCAGGAAGCTACCCTCCTTCCTTACCGAGCTCTATCAGTACAGGTGCCTTTAACAAACTATTTTGTACACGAAGTTGAAGTAGAATTTTTCAGTGGCAAAAACCACCCCGCCCCCCAGGTAGATGCCATTGGTATCAGCACATCGCCTGATCCGTTCAGGCCTATCAGCACAATAAAAAAAGCCGGATCTGTTTTAGATAAGGAAGTTATGGCACGCCCCAAGAGAATGAATCTGGGTGAAGGTATAAACAGCCCTTATGTAGAACTCAACCCTGTAATTGCACCAGATGGGCAAAGCCTCTATTTCTCAAGGCAAAAGCACCCTGCCAATACAAAGGGCAAGTCAGATCCACAGGATATCTGGTTTAGCAAATTAGATGTTACTACGAATAAGTGGAAGCCTGCAGTGCGTATGGAAGCTCCCTTGAACGACCGTTATCCAAATGGTGTGTGTTCTGTTTCGCCCGATGGAAATACCCTTTTGCTGTTAAACCAATATCAGAAAGATGAAGCCCCTTTGCCGGGTGTATCCATATCGCACCGCACTAAAAAAGGCTGGACCCAACCAGCAGCCCTGCAGATCAAAAACTTTACTAACCATAGCCCTTATGCTACTTTCTTTTTGGGCACCGATAACAAAACCCTGCTTATGGGGATTGATGCAGGCAAAGGCCAGGGAGACGAAGACCTGCATGTCAGCTTTTTAAAGCCTGATGGCACCTGGACAGAACCTCTCAACCTGGGGAGCACCATTAACACACCTGCCGCAGATTTTGCACCATTCCTGGCAGGCGATGGCAAAACCCTTTATTTTGCCTCTGAAGGCCACCTTGGTTTTGGAGGTAGCGATATTTATGTAAGCCGCCGCCTGGACGACAGCTGGACACGCTGGTCTGCTCCCCGTAACCTGGGCAAAGATATAAATACACCCGGCATAGATGGGTACTATACTTTATCGGCAGCAGGCGACTATGCTTACCTGGTATCGGACCTTAATGGTATAAACCGCTCGCGCGATATTTTTAGTATTAAATTGCCCGACACACTAAAACCAGAACCTGTATTGCTGGTGCGTGGTACTGTGTACAATGCCAAAACACTTGCTCCTATAGAAGCAGGCCTGCAATATGAGCGTACAGAAAATGAGCAGGAAATAGGCACAGCACGTACCACTCCCGAAGATGGCAGTTATAAAGTAGTACTACCCAACGGGCACGATTACCGCTTTAGAGCAGAGGCCAAGGGTTATATTGATCTTACCCAGTACATGCCTGTGGCAGAAATAAAAGAATTCCAGGAAATACAGCAGGACCTGTACATGTTGCCCATAGAAATAGGCCAGGTAATACCCCTGCCCAATATTGTATTTCACCAAAGCCGCTACGAGTTACTCGATGCCTCCCTGCCGGAGCTAAACCGACTGGTAAGGCTTATGCAGATCAACCCCAGCCTGGAAATTGAACTGGGCGGCCATACTGATAACTTTGGCAGCTTTAGCGCCAATAAAAAACTTTCAGAAAACAGGGTAACTGTAGTAAAAGACTACTTGGTAAGTAAAGGCATTAAAGCTAAACGTATTACTACGCAGGCTTATGGAAGCACCCGCCCCCTGGCCAGCAACGAAACAGAAGCTACCCGCCGCCTTAACAGGAGGGTAGAGTTTACAGTAACCAACTACTAACCAGGTTTCTTATTACACAAGCAGTGCTTAACTACTATGCATTTGTACAGGGGAGTTTTCTTTCTTCTGCAATTTATTAGTAAACTTGCTCCAAATTACACCACGTTATGATTTTTGTAAAAAAAATAGATAATGCCATAGATCTTCAATCAGCCATGCGCATTCGACAGCGCGTATTTGTGGATGAGCAAAAAGTTCCTCCCTACGAGGAGTATGATAAGCACGAAGGTATTTCCAACCATTTTCTGGCTATTGACAGCCGCACCACACCTTGTGGCACCGCCCGCTGGCGATTTACCGAAGAGGGCATTAAACTGGAGCGTTTTGCTGTGGATATTAACTACCGCAATTTAGGTGTAGGCAGTGCCCTGATGCAAGCCATGCTGGATGATATACGCAAGCACCCTCAGAGCCAGGGCAAAAAGCTTTACCTGCATGCACAGGTAGCGGCTGCCCCTTTGTATGAAAAATTTGGTTTCATTATAGTAGGCGACATGTTTGTAGAAGCCAACCTGGATCACTACAAAATGGAGCGGATGCCATCATAAGCATATGATCGCAGTACTGCAACGTGTTTCTGAAGCATCAGTACGTATAGAAGGCTCGGTACATGGAGAAATTGGTGCCGGCCTTCTTGTATTACTGGGTATAAGCCAGACAGATACCGAAGAGGATGCCCTATGGCTGGCCCGCAAAATTGTAGCCATGCGTATTTTTGGCGATGAGGCAGGCAAAATGAACCTCTCCTTACAGGAGACCGGAGGCAACCTACTGCTGATCAGCCAGTTTACCTTGCATGCCAGCACTAAAAAAGGTAACCGGCCTTCGTTTGTTGAAGCTGCCCGGCCTGAAATAGCCATACCGCTTTACGAAAAAATGATCGGCCTGCTTACCGGGGAACTGGGCAAACCTATACAAACCGGTATTTTTGGTGCAGACATGAAGGTAAGCCTCTTAAATGATGGGCCGGTAACCATTATTATTGACTCTCAGCAAAAAAAATAAAATTGCCTATAAAGCCCCGACCGGGCAAGGCACTTTTACCCACCGATTCCTGTTGAGAACATACCGTTAAATTTACTTTTTAAATCTTACCTGGTCCATTTACCGACCGGCCTACGTAAATTATGTTAGCAGCCAGCCCCGAAAGCGTTCTAAAAAAGTACTTTGGTTACGACCAGTTCAGGCCCATGCAGGCAGACATTATTTCTTCTATTCTGCAGGGGCGCGATACGCTTGTACTTATGCCTACCGGAGGCGGGAAATCTATTTGCTACCAGGTACCAGCCCTTTGCAAACCAGGCATATGTGTTGTGGTTTCGCCACTCATTGCCCTCATGCGCGACCAGGTAGAAGCCCTGAAAGCAAACGGTATTACGGCAGCGTTTATAAACAGTAGCCAGTCTGCTGCAGAACAGCACAAGATTGAAGAGGCCTGTTACGACTCTAAAATAAAGCTTCTGTACGTATCGCCAGAAAAGCTGCTTATGCCGGGCTTTTTTAGTTTTTTGCAGCGCTTAACGGTAAACCTGTTTGCTATAGATGAGGCACACTGTATTTCGGCCTGGGGCCACGATTTCAGGCCGGAGTATACACGCCTTAAAGTTTTAAAAGAAAGCTTCCCGCATGTGCCCCTCATTGCCCTTACTGCCACAGCCGATAAACTAACCCGTAAAGATATAGCCGACAACCTGGGTTTGCAGGATCCTGCCCAGTTCACAGCCTCTTTTAACCGGCCTAACCTAAGCCTTACTGTGCTGCCCGGGCAGGATCGCTTTAAAAATATAATGCGCCTGCTGGACCTCTACCAGAACCAATCCGGTATTATCTATTGCCTGAGCCGCAAAGCCACAGAAACTCTTGCTGCCAAGCTTAGCAAGGAGGGCTACCGTGCTTCGGCCTACCATGCCGGCCTTAGCATACGCGAGCGCGATTTAACCCAGGATGCTTTCCTGAAAGACAACATACAAATTGTTTGTGCAACAGTAGCCTTTGGAATGGGCATAGACAAATCGAACGTACGGTTTGTGATCCATTACAATATGCCTAAAAACATAGAAGGCTTTTACCAGGAAATTGGCCGTGCCGGCCGTGATGGGCTTTCCAGCCATACTGTATTATTTTACAGCTTTGCCGATGTTATGACCCACCGCGACATGCTGCAAAACGATACACAGAATGCCGAGCGGATGGAACTACTTAATGCCCGCCTGGAAAGAATGCAACAGTATGCAGAAGCCCACTTTTGCCGCCGCAAGGTGCTGCTTAATTACTTTGGCGAAACACTGGAGGAGAACTGTGGTAATTGCGATGTTTGCCGGCACCCCCGCCAACGCATAGATGGCACCCTTATCGC
>FPIC01009848.1_pt1 | contig 31670 bp, 23 predicted proteins | sample 1504481 | NCBI WGS metagenome assembly FPIC01 (sample SAMEA4475357, study PRJEB15587) | soil metagenome | biome: Soil; feature: Field | place: India | collected 2015-03-11 | depth 0 m
CGTAGCAGGTATCCTGCTGGTAAATAACGGGACAATACGCTTTAACGCATATGTTAAAAATGATCCGGATGGTACTGCAGACAGAACGGCTGTGAGGTAATTCACTGGTGCGTTCTGATAAAGCTTATAAAAATAGCCCTGTATCATGCAGGGCTATTTTTATTGTTTAAGAGCTTCCAGTACAATTCCCCTGTCTATGCCTTTGCGAATAACCTCCATGGTTAAATAACCTCTTTTAGGTAACATCCATTGGTATTTAGATGCCTGAAGGTTTTGAGGGCGTCCGTATTTTAAGGAGTAATACTCTGCTATTTCCTGTGAAAGCTGGTTAAGAGAAGTATCGTTACGGAGGTATAGTTCTATACGGATGCCATTTACTTTGTTCGATTCATTATAGAGGTACACTACATCGCCTACTTCTGTGCTGTCAAGGTCTATCTCAAAAGAAAGGCGGTTATCAGTCCTGTTAAACTCTTCAATTTCTTCCAGGCTCACTACCTGGCTGATAGGTGTACCAAAATCTACTCCTCTTATAATGCCGGTGTCGCTAACTACTACACGCTGAAGCTTATTACTAAACTCATCTACCGTACGGATGGTTTGCAGGTACACATCTGTAGTGTCAGGTTCTGTAGCCTCTGGCGTATGTGAGCCATCCTGCTTTTCGGTGCGGCCGCAGCAAAGCAGGGTAAAAAGGATGCAGTTAAATAAAACAATAAAAAGTAAACGCTTTGGCATACTATGTATTTTGAACAAAAATAAGCTATTATCATAAAAGTGTACTTGCGCAGCGGTATAAAGTTTCATTAATGGTATACAAGTGTTGCGCCCGAGTCGCTTTGAGATCCTTACCTGAGTAAGGCCTTTATGTACCACTTTACTTTTTGTATATTGCAGTTCAGGCATAGTTATTTTAAAACAATCTTAATTCGTAATGGCTACACCTTCTGCAAGCCAGGTAGTACAGTATCAATTCGATCCAGAGCATATGCAACGCTCAGAGCCTAATAAATACAGGCCAGAAGAGTTGCGCTCAGAAGAGATGATCGTAAGCATCGGTCCCCAACATCCCTCAACCCACGGAGTATTACGCCTGGAAGTAATAACTGATGGCGAAATTGTGGTAGATGTAGTGCCTCACTTGGGATATTTGCATCGCTGCTTTGAGAAACATGCAGAGTCTATGCCTTTTAACCAGGTTATACCTTATGTAGACCGCCTGGATTACCTGGCTGCTATGAACTGCGAGCATGCCTATGTAATGGGTGTTGAAAAAATGCTGGATCTGGAAGGTAAGTTGCCCAAACGGGTGGAGTATATACGTGTATTGGTAGCCGAGTTAAACCGCATAGCTTCTCATTTTGTGGCATTAGGCACTTATGGCATGGATATAGGCGCCTATACCCCTTTTTTGTGGATGATGCGCGATAGAGAGCATATTTTAAGGCTGTTGGAATGGACCTGTGGCGCCCGTATGCTTTATAACTATATATGGATTGGCGGCTTGTTTTATGATTTGCCAGTAGGTTTTGAAGAACGGTGCAGAGAGTTTGCTGATTACTTAGGGCCTAAACTGGCAGAATCCAAAGCCTTGGTTATAGACAATAAGATTTTTGTTCAGCGCACCGCAAATGTAGGTGTATTGCCCCTGGCGCTTGCCATAAACTATGGTGTAAGCGGGCCTATGTTGCGAGGGTCCGGGTTGGCTTTTGACTTACGCAAGGCAGATGCTTACTCGGTTTACCCCGAGCTTGATTTTGAAATCCCGATAGGTAAAGGTGAAATGGGGACTTTAGGAGATTGCTGGGATCGTGCTTATGTGCGTTTAAGAGAGTGCTATGAATCATTAAAAATTATAAACCAATGCCTGGACAAGCTGCAGGGAGAACACAGGCGTACCCGTGATTTTGACCCGCGCGCAATGGTGCCTAAAAAAATACGGCCACAGGCAATAGATATATATACGCGTGCAGAAACCTCGAAAGGAGAACTAGGTTTCTTTTTCCGTACAGATGGTAAGAGCGATATTCCATATCGGTGTCGCGCGCGTTCCTGCAGTTTTTCAAACTTATCTGTAATTGGCGAAATTTCTAAAGGTGCTATGCTGGCTGATCTTGTAGCTATTATTGGTTCTATAGATCTGGTAATGGGTGAAATAGATAGGTAGTAGCATTTAAAAGTTTTTGTAATTTTTTAAACATGTAATTGATCTTGCTCAAGAGGTGTATGGGTATGTATTGTTAGGCAAATACAATTTGGTATATTTAGGTTCAAACCAAACATACCTTATATAAAGTGATCAGAACGTATAAATCATTTATGTTATGGGTGTGCCTGTTAAGCCTTCCAGGTATCGCTTCAGCACAAGATAACGTTACCTATCAGCAGCCTCCCAAGGCTATTGCTGACCTGGTAAACGCACCTACCACGCCTCGCTTAAATGTAGATGGCAAAGGGCAATGGATGCTTCTGTTGGAAACACCAGACCTGCCCTCTGTAGCCGAACTGGCAGAACCCGAGTTGCGCATAGGCGGTATCCGTATTAACCCTCGTACAAATGGGCCAAGTCGCGAAAGTGGCTATACCGATGTAAAACTCCGTAAAGTAAGCGGTGGTAATGAGATTGCCATAAAGGGCCTTCCTGCCTCCTTACGGATGGGTAATGTGCGCTGGTCTCCGGATGATACCAAAGTTGCCTTTACACAAACTACAGAAAACAGCATAGAACTATGGGTAATAGACATAGCAACAGCTACTGCTAGCAAAGTAACGCAACAGCCCCTGAATGCAGCCTTTGGAGGCTCGCCTTACGAGTGGGTATCTGATAGCAAGACTCTGATTTGCCAGGTTATACCAGCAGGCAGGGGAGAAGCTCCTAAAGAAGACCTTACCCCTAAAGGACCTGTATTGCAGGAAAACCTGGGTAAAAAGGCTCCATCGCGCACCTATCAGGATCTTTTAAAAAATGCTTATGATGAGTCTCTTTTTGACTATTACGCTACAGCTCAATTATTAAAAGTTACATTGGGTGGTGCTGAGCAAGCCATAGGTAAGCCAGCTATCATACAAGCAGCATCCCCTTCGCCAGATGGCCGTTTGCTCCTTACTAAATCTGTACAAAAGCCTTACTCTTACCTGGTACCTGCTTATCGCTTCCCTACAAAGGTAGAGGTATTGGATATGCAAGGGCAACTGGTAAAAGAAATTGCAAACCTACCCCTTGCTGAAAATATACCACAGGGCTTTAATGCCGTGCAAACCGGGCCAAGAGGCCATAACTGGAGAGCAGACGCACCCTCTACATTGTATTGGGTAGAAGCACAGGATGGTGGAGACCCTAAAAAGGAAGCTGCAATACGCGATCATGTATATACGCTTGATGCTCCTTTTACTGCAAAGCCTGCATTATTGGCAGCCACCAAGCTTCGCTACAGTGGTATTCGCTGGGGTAATAGCCAGACAGCTCTACTTTCCGAGTCGTGGTGGGCAAACCGTAAATCAATTGTAAGTATTATCAACCCTGCAAGCCGCACACAGCCGGTTGTATTACAGGAGCGCTCTTACGAAGATTCTTATTCTGACCCAGGCAGCCCGGTTATGAAGAAAAACCAGTGGGGAGAGTATGTACTGGCACTGGTTAATGGCAATAGCGTGTATATGCTGGGAAAAGGAGCTTCTGACGAAGGCGACCGTCCCTTTATTGATGTTTTAAACCTGAAAACCCGTAAAACACAGCGCCTATGGAGAAGCCAGGCACCTTACTATGAGCAGCCTGTTACCATACTGGATCTGCAGAAAGGCCTTGTGCTTACCAGCCGCGAGTCGCAGGAAGAAAACCCGAACTATTTTATCCGTAATCTAAAAAACGGCAAACTGAGCCAGGTAACTTCCTTCCCGCATCCGTACCCGCAGTTAAAAGGTGTAACCAAAGAAACTATTACCTATAAGCGTAACGATGGTGTTGAGCTTACTGCAGACCTATACCTGCCTGCTGGCTATAAAAAAGAACAAGGTCCTTTGCCTGCTTTCCTCTGGGCTTACCCAAGAGAGTACAAAAGTGCCGCTGCTGCCGGGCAACGTTCGGGCTCTCCACATCAGTTTACACGCATTTACAGTACCTCGCCAGTATTAATGGTAACACAAGGGTATGCTGTGTTGGACAATGCTTCTGTGCCTATTGTAGGCGAGGGCGATAAAGAACCTAACGATACCTTTATAGAGCAGTTAATAGCCAGCGCAAAAGCGGCAATAGATGAAGGTGCCCGCCTGGGTGTGGTAGATCCTAACCGTGTAGCAGTGGGTGGCCACTCGTATGGAGCCTTTATGACAGCTAATTTACTGGCGCACTCTAACCTGTTTAAAGCAGGGGTGGCCCGTAGCGGTGCTTATAACCGTACTTTTACTCCGTTTGGCTTCCAGTCTGAAGAGCGTACTTATTGGGAGGCTCCTGAACTGTATAACCGTATGTCTCCTTTTATGAATGCCAATAAAATTAAAACTCCCATTTTGTTGATACATGGAGAAGCAGACAATAACCCTGGTACTTTCCCTATACAAAGTGAGCGTTTATATAATGCTTTAAAAGGCCATGGAGCTACAACAAGGCTTGTTATATTACCACACGAGAGCCATGGCTACCGTGGTAAGGAAAATGTAATGCATATGCTTTGGGAAACCAGCCAATGGTTGGATAAGTATGTAAAAAATGCTGGCCCTGCTCAATAAGCATTTACTACTTTATATCTAATAAAAGCCTGCCTGTTTACCACAGGCAGGCTTTTATGTTATGGAGGGGTATTAATTGCAAAGAGCGGGTTGTAGCCCGCTGCTTTACAAAACCCAAACCCAAAACTAGTATTAAATTATATTTCAGAAGGTAAATTAGAAGGTAGCTTTATAGTAAACGTGGTGCCGACCTTGGGCGCTGATTCTATAGAAATATCACCCCCCAGCTTTTTTACGGCTTCTTTAACAATGTATAATCCCAGGCCAGAGCCTTTAATATCTTCAGAGGCTCTGAAAAACATATCAAATATTTTTTCCTGATACTCTTTATCAATACCACGCCCGTTATCGGCTACCTTAAGGATTACAAAAGGTCCTTGATATTGCATGCTTATCTTTATATAGGGATGCTCTTGATTGTACCGGTGATAGATTACAGCGTTAGTAATCAGGTTATTGAAAATTGCCTTTAGCCGTGTTTTATCAGAGTAAAGGGTGGCATCTTCCGGAAGGTCCAAAATCTTTTCAATTTTATCAGCTCCTTCTAAAAAATGCAGGCTTTCCAATACATCTCCAACAATATCTCTAAAGTCTACCGGGGCAACCTCTACATCCATACGGGAGTTCCTGGAGTGCTCTATTATATCTTTTATAAAGTTATCAAGCTTGTTAATGGTGCTAAGCATCATATTAAGGTATACCTTAAACGGCTCAACTCCCTGCTCGCCCTGCATAATATAAATAAGGCCCAGCATAGAGCGTAAGGGGGCTCTAAGATCGTGTGAGGCACTGGCCACAAAACGGTCTAGTTCCTGGTTGTGCGCTTCAAGTTCCTTGTTTCTCTCCTGCAGGTATTTTTCGTATTCTTTACGACTGGTAATATCCACTAGCTGTAATATATAATGTTTGCCGCCAGTCTTATCAACCAGCATGCGTACAAGTAAAACGGTGTTAACTACTGAGCCATCTTTGCGGTAGTTGCGGCAACTCATCCTAAAACTATCAATTTGGCCCTGGTGTAGTTTCTGCATTTTTTCCCGTATAGAGGCAAGGTCTTCCTGGTGGCAATAAAGAGCAAGAGGCTTGTCCTGTAACTCCCATGGAGAGTAATGCAACAGGTTGTTAAAGCTTTGGTTGGTATACTCAATACGGCCTTTGTCATCCAGTATGGCCATGCCTGCCGGTGCATTTTGAAAAAGTTCATACGCATCAATCTGCCCGGGTAGCCCGGAAAGGCTATCGGAAAGCTCTTTATCTAATGATTCAGATATGCTTTCTGTAGTTAGCGGTATGTCTACAAAGTCAAACTCCTCAAAAACGAGCACATAGGTTTCCTGAGCAGGTGAAACGCTTATATAAGGAGCTGACATTATACGGAGATAATACGTATTACCGTTAGAGGCAATTACTCTGCGTGCTTTTGTAGTATTAAGCTTTTTATATGCAATAGTGCTTTGTAGCAGCGATTTAAGCTCTTTTCTAAAGATCTGCGGAATAACATCCAACAGGTATGTACTGTTGCCTTTTGGGTCTTTATGGATGTATTTGCTAACACTACCTTTAGTCCCTAAAATAGCCATATCGCTATTAAAGATAATAAATGCAGTACCGCTGTTTTGCAAAAACTTATGCATCGATAAGCTTAAGCTCTCGGTATAGTTGGCAGCTAAAGGAAAGTGTAGCTTAGAAGACATATTTTCTACTGAAAATGGGAAAAAATGCAAAGAAACATTTAAAAAATATGAAGATTTAATACAAACTTCTCTGTGTGTCTTGTTGTATTACGTTAAATGCTCTACTAGGTTAGTATAATAATGCGCAAAAGCTTACATATTTGATAAGCAACAAGTTATGCGAAATGTCCATTTTAAGTCTTTGCTTATTATTATATAAGTTGTTATTTGTGTTATACTTTGCTTTTTTGATCCATATATATGAAAATACTCACATCGAAACAGGTTAAATTTATTGATAACTATACTATAGAACATGAGCCAGTACCCTCTATAGACCTTATGGAGAGGGCTTCTGCCAGCTTTACCGAATGGTTTACCCGGCAGTGGAGTGCTGCTCAGGCTGTATATATATTTTGTGGTCCGGGTAATAATGGTGGTGATGGTTTGGCAATAGCCCGAATGCTGTTTGAAAGGGGGTACGAGGTGTTGCCCTTTGTAGTGCAGGTTAGTTCTAAGACTTCAGCAGATTTTGATGAAAACCTAAGCCGTGCTAAGATGCAAATGCATGTGCAGTTGCTGGAGGAAAGTACCCGCTTACCTGATATACCTATCGAAGTAGTGGTAGTAGATGCTATTTTTGGCTCTGGTCTGACACGGCCAGCAGAAGGGCTGGCAGCGACTGTAATTGAGCATATAAATAGAGCCGGAGCTACTTGCGTGGCTATTGATATTCCTTCGGGTTTATATTCTGATAAAGCGCCTGAAGAAGGAGCGCTGGTTGTTAATGCAGATTATACCTATACGTTTCAGTTCCCCAAGCTATCTTTTTTGCTGCCTGCTTACGAAAAAATGGTTGGTGAATGGGTGGTTGGAAACATCGGCCTGCACCCCCGGGCTATTGAAGAAGCTGAAACCAATCATTACTTTGTATTGCATGATTTTGTACAGCAATTGTTAAAGCCACGGGCTAAATACAGCCATAAAGGAGTATATGGCAGCGCTCTGTTGGTAGGTGGGAGCTGGGGCAAAATAGGAGCCATTACACTAACCACGCGAGCTTGCCTGCGCACAGGTGTAGGTACGGCTACAGTATATGTTCCTAAATGTGGCTATGTGCCTATACAAACGGCTGTGCCCGAAGCCATGGCCTTAACCGATGCTCATAAAAGGCATATTACCGAAGCGCCGGCCATTGGTCAGTTTACTGCCGTTGGTATAGGGCCGGGTATGGGTAAAGAGCCTAAAACGGTAAAAGCTTTTGCAGAAATTTTGAACCGAGAGCTAAGCCCTATGGTATTGGATGCCGATGCGCTAAATATACTTTCAGAAAACCCAGAATTGTTTGATAAACTACCTAAAAACAGCATCTTAACTCCCCATCCTAAAGAGTTTGAGCGCCTGGCAGGAAAAACCGGAGATGATTTTGAACGCCTGGATAGGCTTAAATCCTTTGCGAAAGAGCATAAAGTAATTGTAGTGTTAAAAGGTGGGCATACAGCCATTGCACTTCCGGATGGAAAAGTGTACTTTAACTCAACGGGAAATGCCGGCATGGCTACCGGCGGTACAGGTGATGCGCTTACAGGCATAATTACTTCTTTTCTATGCCAGCAATATGAGCCCTGGCAGGCTGCTATACTTGGCGTATACCTGCATGGTTTAGCAGGCGATTTAGCTGCAGCGCACTGGAGCAAACCTGCTATGCTGGCCGGAGATCTCATTGAGCATATTGGTGAGGCATTTAAAGTACTTACTAAGGTAAAGTAAAAAGTGCCCCGGGTCGCTACCCTTCAAGTATTCGTGTACAAACCAAATAATTTCTATATGCGCTATTCAGAAGAATTTAAAAAATCCATTGAGGCACCTGAAGAGTTTTGGAAAGAAAAGGCAGAGGCCATTTATTGGTTTGAAAAGCCTAAGGAAATTCTCTCTACCGATGAGCATGGTTTTTATAGGTGGTTTAAGGGAGGAAAGCTTAACACCAGTTACCTCGCTTTGGATTATCATGTAGAAAATGGCCGGGCAGAGCAGGTAGCGCTTATCTATGACTCGCCTGTAACAAATACCCTGCGCAAATATACCTACCTGCAGCTGCGCGATGAGGTAGCTGCATTTGCAGGTGTATTAAAAGGACTTGGGGTAAAAAAAGGCGATACAGTAGTAATATATATGCCTATGGTGCCAGAAGCAGTTATTGGCATGCTGGCCTGTGCACGCCTTGGCGCTATACATTCTGTGGTATTTGGTGGTTTTGCCTCGCATGAGTTGGCCGTACGTATTGATGACGCCAAGCCCAGAATAATTCTTACAGCCTCTTGTGGTATTGAAGTAGACAAAGTTATTGCCTACAAGCCTCTGCTTGATAAAGCCATAGCCATGGCAAACCATAAGCCCGAAGCTACTATACTGTTGCAACGTCCTCAGGCAGTATCCGAAATGCATGAAAAAGATTATGACTGGCATGTGCTTGCCCAAAAAGCAACTCCTGCCCGTTGGGAGGAGGTAGATGCTACCGATCCTTTGTATATCCTGTACACTTCTGGTACTACCGGAAAACCCAAAGGGATAGTGCGCGATAATGGAGGCCATGCAGTAGCCTTAAAATACAGTATGAAAGCTGTATATAATGTTGATCCGGGCGATGTATACTGGGCTGCGTCTGATATAGGCTGGGCAGTAGGGCACTCATATACTGTATATGGGCCTCTTATACAGGGTTGCACCAGTATTTTGTTTGAAGGAAAACCGGTAAAAACACCAGATCCAGGTACTTTCTGGCGCATTATAGATCAGCACAGGGTAAAAGTGTTGTTTACCGCCCCAACAGGAATACGGGCTATCAAGAAAGAGGATTTTAAAGGAGATTACCTGAAAAAATATGATATATCGTCTCTTAACTACCTTTTTGTAGCTGGCGAGCGCTGCGATCCGCCTACCTACGAGTGGGCAAAGGCTATGCTGCAGGTTCCGGTTATAGATCACTGGTGGCAAACCGAATCAGGATGGCCAATGATCGCCAATATGATGGGGCTGGAGTTTTTTCCGGTAAAGCCTGGCTCTGCCACTAAACCTGTACCTGGCTTTAATATACAAATAATGGATGAAGCAGGCACCCTGCAGCCTCCTGGCACAGAAGGTGCTGTTGTAATTAAGTTGCCCCTAGCCCCAGGCTGTTTCCCTTTTCTTTGGAATGACATAGAACGTTTTAAGGCATCGTATCTCGATACCTATCCTGGTTATTACCTGACCGGAGATGGTGGCTATATTGATGAAGATGGCTACATATTTATTATGGGGCGTATTGATGATGTTATAAATGTAGCCGGGCACCGCTTGTCTACAGGGGGTATGGAAGAGTTAGTAGCCAGCCACCCTGCTGTAGCAGAGTGTGCTGTAATAGGCATATCAGATGAGCTTCGCGGGCAAGTGCCAGTGGGCCTGGTTGTGCTTAAAGATGGACAGGCTATAGAAGTTGAACAACTGGAGAAAGAAATAGTAGCTGATATCAGGGAGCAGGTTGGAGCCGTGGCTTGCTTTAGAAGAGTAGCTGTGGTTAAGCGGTTGCCCAAAACAAGATCTGGTAAAATACTGCGTAAAATTATCCGTAAGTTAGCTGATGGCGAAGGTTTTGCTGTTCCTTCAACAATTGATGATCCGGCAATACTGGATGAAATAAAAGAAACGCTCCATGCCCAGCATATAGGGCAAGCCTTTGTAAAGTAACTGCAAAACGTATAAGCTTCAGTAGGTTGAACAAGTTTAATGCACATAATTTACTTTGTAAAAGAAAACAATGATCAGAACCGGCCTGTTAATAAGCAGTATTATCTTATGTAGTTATCTAAGCAAGCCACTGTTTTTTGCTCAAAAAAGCAGTGGCTTGCTCAACCAGGAATTTAACTTAAATAAAAGCTTATCTTATGCACAGGTGTTGGATAGCGTAGCCTTTTACCTGAAGCCTGCCTCATTTTTTACGCCCGGTCAACAGGGGGTGGTTCAGTTGATAAGCTACTTTAAACCTGGTTATTATGATGCAATAAAGGAGGCTGATGATAATAAACTCTTTCAAACTAATTGCGGAAATCAAAAAAGCAAAGTCATACTCTTTAATGGGAATCAGTTTTATGTTCTGGATCTTGCTTCTATGAACAAGGCTTTCATTTCTCCGTGGAGAAGGCACTCAATAAAGATTACTGATCCTGGAGGTAAAGTAAAATTTAAGCACAGCACAATTGCCCGGGAGTTTAATGGCCGCGGAGGCAGCATGGAGAACGAGATTATACTTTATTTTCCTGTAGAGGAAAACAGGGAGCAGGTAGCTGAAAAGCTTACTTATTTTCTTCAGCTAGCTACATCAAAAGCAAAAGACCTGTAAACAAAAGAAAAGAGGAGTAGGTATTCAATTTGCAAAACGTAATTACAGGGAGCCTTTTTGTATTTCATACCCTCCATTTAAAAGGTATGAAATACTTTAAAATTTTTTAAGCAGCAATAACTAATACTTACAGAATATCTTTTAAATAACTTTTACCTCCCAGTAATTGCATTTGCAGCATAATATGTCCGCTGCGTTTTAGCATATATGCGCTAGGCTTGCGGGCCGAATATTCGCGGGGGTTGGGTAGTGTTGCAGCCAGCAAAGAGGCTTGTACCCGGTTTACCTTGCGTGCATTGCCTCTAAAGTTACGATCCATTGCAGCAGGCATACCAAAAGTCAGTTCCCCGGTTTCAGCTATGTTCAAATACATTTCCAATATGCGCTTTTTAGGCCAGGTAAGCTCCATTAGGGTAGTAAAATAAGCCTCCAGCCCTTTGCGCACAAAGCTACGGCCCGGCCACAAAAACAGGTTTTTGGCTACCTGCTGGCTTATAGTGCTGGCACCATATACTTTTTTGCCCTTTTGGTTTTTATGGTAGGCTTTGTTGATTTGCTTGAAATCAAAGCCCCAGTGCTTAGGAAAAAGCTGGTCTTCAGAAGCTACTACAGCCAGGGCCAGGTCAGGATCCATGTCATCAATAGATACCCATTGGTAGTGTAATTCGCTGGGTTTTCCTTCTAAAATAGCCCCTACTTTACGAATTGCCATTAAGGGAGTAAACAAAGGGTTTACCCATCTGAAAAGTAATACCAGCGCAAATGTAAATACAAAGAAATAAAGCAGACCTCTTACAAGGCGCCTGCCTATTTGTTTAATAAAGCCTCCTTTTTTACCTCCGCTTTTGCGGGACTTGCCAGAAACGCCTGTGCGGGCCAGTGCTTTTTGCAGGCTGTTGCTACCAGATGATTTAGGCTTAAGAGTACGAGTGGCCACAAATAAAATGTTAATAGATGTTAAAGCAATAGTTCTGGATGGGCACCAGGTGTTGCCCGTTTACAAAGCTACAAATTGTATCTCAAATAATTATTTTATGCCTGTATAACATTGGAAATCAGGGAAAGTATGCCATTTACAATAAAGCTTACTCCAATCGATAAAATAATAAAGCCCATCATACGGGCCAGTGCAGACATACCGCCTTTGCCTAAAAAGCGGGTTAGTGGCTCTGAAGAGCGTAATATGATAAAGCTTAATAAAGCCACCATGGTAATAGCCAGTACAATTAAAGCCATATCCATATAGTCGCCTGCGCGGCCAAACATACCAATAGTTACTGCAATGGCCCCTGGGCCCGATAGCATGGGCATGGCCAGGGGAGTAAACGAAATATCCTCTTTTTCCAGGCTTTCCTGCTCAACCTCTTTGGATATTTTTTTGCCTTTGTGCGCATCTGGGTCCAGCAGGCCCATGCCCGAGCGTAAGATCAGCAACCCACCGGCAATGCGAAGGTCTTCAATACGTAAACCAAAAAAGTTTAAGATAAAGGTACCTGCAAAAAAGAACAGTACCAATACACAAACCATGTAAATGCACGCCTTAAGTGCTTGTTCTTTTTTTGCCTCTTTGCTATAGCCTTCGGTAAGGGCCAGGAAAACAGGCATTGCGCCAAAAGGGTTAACTACTGAGAATAAGGCTGTAAAGGTAGCCAGAACTAATTCCATCCGATATGCAGGTTGTAAAATAAAGAGATTAAATCTAATTAAACCGCGGAAAGTAATGGTTTTGGCGTCTGTTATTATCTTCCAAAACCTCACGCCCGGGCAAGATACAAACCTATGTATTTTTAGGTGTTTTCAGCGATAATTTTAGATTTTTACTTACCTTAATTCAAAATAAATCTCTTGCTTTATTCACTATGAACGGTGCATGAAGGTCCTGTGCTTAAACCCTTGAGCTAAGAGTTTTGCAATTGCTAAAAAACTTATAAAACCATATCCTGTCAAAATGAAAATTCTATTAAGCCGGGCCATGCTGCTGGGTATTATACTAATGCTGTATGCCTGCAGTGGCGATAAGGTATCGCTCAAAGAAAAGAACTTTACCGATGAGGTAGCCCAGCAGCAAAATCTGGTGTTTACCTTTACCAACCATGTAGTAGCAGATTCTATGCTTAATACCTGGGATACCCTGGCCTATGTGGAGTTTGAGCCTGCCGTGCGGGGCCGCTTTCGCTGGACTGCCACCAATGAGCTTACCTTTTCGCCAGAAGCTGGCTTTGAGCCCAGCACCGATTACCAGGCTCATTTCAGCAACAGCCTGATAGGTTTTGCCAGGACGCGTAAGCTTAACTTTAAGAAAGAAGAGGCTATACGCTTTCATACTCCTTATTTAAAGCTTGCCAATACCGAGGCTTTCTGGACCAAGACCCAGGCTGGCAAAATTGCCATACGCATGAACCTGGTTTTTAACTATAAGGTAAAACCCCAGGAAGTAGCTAGTTTACTTACTGTAGAGGTGGATGGTAAAAAACTTCCTTTTGAATTGAAAAGCAATCTGCAGGGCGAGGTAATAGAACTGGTGTTAAACCCGCCTGCCTCTATGAAGCTGGATGGGCAAATGGCAAAGCTAACGCTAGGGCAGGGACTAAGTATGGTAGGTAGTCGCTATAAAACACCAGCACCGTTTACCTACGAGGCAGAAATACCACAGAAACAAAAGCTTGAAATACTACAGATCAATACCGAATATAGCGATGATAAAAGCATAGTACGCGTGCTTACCAGCCAGCCGGTAGAGGGCACCCTAACTGACCAGGTAAAATTTAAGCCTGCTGTTAAGTTTACCAGTGAGGCCCACGAGCATGGCTTTTTACTAAAGGGCGATTTTAAAGCCGGCGTATCGTATGAAATTACCATAGCTAAAAGCCTGAAAGGTGTTTTTGGTACTACCCTGGGTAAAGAATACAGCCAGTATGTAGTATTTGGCGAGCCGGAGCCGGCCATTCATTTTGCTTCAAGAAGCGGCTTGTATCTGACCAGCCGTGGCGAAAAAAATGTCGGTGTACAAATTATAGGGGTGCCTAAGGTAAACCTATCGGTATACAAAATCTATGAGAATAACCTTATTAGCCACCTGGGCGGGGGCGGCTATTATTACTATGACGAAGAAGAGGGTTATTACGAAGGGGGCGACTACTATAACCCTTACAGCAATTATACTGATGTTGGCGATTTGATTTTGCAGAAAGAGGTTAGCACAGCCAGCCTGCCCCGCAAAGGCAACCAGTACCTGCTCAACCTCAACTTTCCGGAGCTTAACGATTATAAAGGTATTTATATCATCAAAGTAGGCGATACCGAAAACCGCTGGTTGGGCGCTTCTAAATCGGTAGTGCTATCAGATATAGGGCTTATTGTAAAAGAAACCCAAGACCAAATACTGGTAGTAGCCAACTCTATTTTAACTGCCGAGCCAATGAGCGGGGTAGAGGTAAAGCTGGTAAGCTCCAACAACCAAACGCTTGCCGAGCTTACTACCGACCGTAATGGTATTGCCCTTTTTGAGAGTATCTCTAAAAAAACACCAGGTTTTAAGGTAAAAATGATTACCGCCAGGCAAGGCAGCGATTTTACCTACCTGCACTTTAACCAGGGCAAAGTTGAAACCTCACGCTACCCTGTAGAGGGGGCCCGCGCTAACCCTTCGGGCTTGCAAGCCTTTTTATATGGCGATAGGGATATTTACCGTCCTGGCGAAACTATGTACATAAATACAGTACTGCGTAATGAGAGTTGGGAGCCTGTAAGCGGGCAGCCGGTAAAAATACGTGTGATTGCGCCCAATGGACGAGAGTTTGCCGCCTTAAAAGGCAAGCTTAACAACCAGGGGGCTTTTGCTAATGCCGTTAAGTTGCCCGATGCCGCCGTAACCGGTACCTATAATGCAGAAGTATATACCGCCAACGATGTGCTGCTTACCTCCAAAGCTATAAGTGTAGAAGAGTTTGTGCCCGATCGTATAAAAGTAAACCTGCACCTGGATAAGCCTGTAGTAAACACCAATGCAACGTTTATAGCCCAGGCCCAGGCCCTTAACCTGTTTGGTCCGCCTGCAGCCAACCGGCAGTACGAGGCAGATTTCTCTTTACGCAAAAAGAACTTTGCCCCAGCCTCCCACCAAGACTATGATTTTACCATACAAGGCGAGGAAATTGATTTTGAAAACCAGTTCCGCCAGGGTAAAACCAATGAGCAGGGCGAACTGAAAGAAAGCTTCCAGGTGCCTGCCCACTATAGCCAGATGGGTATACTAACCGGTAAGGTATTTATTACTGTGTTTGATGAAACCGGCCGCCCTGTACACCGTGCCGAAAATATAGAAGTGCTTACTCAGCCGGTTATGCTGGGTATTAAGAAGTTTGATACCTATATAGACCCTCGCAAACCAATACAAATACCAATAATAGCGCTTACTAAAGATGCCAAACCCACTAATGCAGAAGCTAAGGTGCAATGGATACGACATGAGTGGCACACGGTACTTGAGAAAAGTGGCTCGGGCGGCCTGCGTTATGTATCGCAGAAAAAGGAGCTTTTGCTTGAAGATCGTAAAGTAAACATTAGCAATGGAGCAGGCACGGCAAGTTTTGTACCCACCACCTCTGGCGAGTATGAGGTGCGTATCCTGCTGCCTGGAGCCGGCCGGTACGTAAGCCGTAAATGTTATGCCTACGGATGGGGCAATGTACAATCTACAGCCTTTGAGGTTAGCAAAGAAGGGCAGATCCTCATAGAAGCCGACCAGAAAGTATATACTCCTGGCGAACATGCAAAGCTGCTTTTTAAAACACCTTTCGCCGGCAAGCTGCTGGTTACTGTAGAGCGCAACAAGGTATTTGAGCATCATGCCATAGAAACAGATGGCAAATCGGCCATGCTCAGCCTGCCTATACGTGAGGAGTACCTGCCTAATGTATATATAGCAGCAACCTTAATTAAACCAATAGACGATGGCTCTATGCCCTTAACCGTAGCACATGGCTATATTTCTATAGCAGCAGAAAACAAAAACTCTCGCCTGCCTCTTGAAATTGTTGCTTCAGAAAGCTCCCGCAGCCAGACCAAGCAAACCATAACCATCAAAAGCAAGCCGGAGTCTGATATTGAAGTTACACTGGCCGTAATTGACGAAGGTATTCTGCAGCTTAAAAACTACCAGTCGCCCGACCCATATGCCTATTTCTTTAGAAAGCAGGCATTGGAAGTTGCCTCTTACGACTTGTACCCACGCCTTTTCCCAGAACTAAGTAACCGCAGCTCAATAGCGGGAGATGGTTATGACCTGGGGCGTAGGGTAAACCCCCTAACCAATAAGCGCACTAAGCTTATGGCCTGGTGGAGTGGCCCCTTGCGCACTAACAGTAAAGGAGAGGCTACCTATACTATTGATATTCCCCAGTTTTCTGGTGACCTGCGCCTTATGGCCGTTGCTTATAAAGGCAAGTCGTTTGGCTCGGCCAGTCGCAATATGAAAGTAGCCGACCCGGTTATTATCAGCTCGGGCCTGCCGCGCTTTCTGAGCCCAGGCGATGAACTGCCTATGTTGGTAACCCTAACCAATACTACTGATAAGGCTACCCAGGCTACAGTGCAATTAAACATCAGTGGCGCAGTAAGGGTAGAGGGTGGAACAAGCAAAACCGTAAGTTTAGCACCACATGCCGAAGCCCAGGTAGTGTTTGATATAAGTGCTGCACAAAAGCTTGGACAGGCAGCGCTAACAATAACGGCATCGGCCTTTGGCGAAAAGTTTACCGAGAAAACAGACATTACCGTACGCCCGGCTACTACCTTAAGTAAGCAAAGTGATGCCGGCCAGGTACAAGGTGGGCAAATAGCCACTATTAAAGTGCCAGGCGATTATATGGAAGGTACTGGCAAAGCACGTGTGCTGTTAAGCCGTTCGCCTATTGTGCAGTTTGCCGATAACCTGAACCAGCTTCTGGGTTACCCGCACGGATGTGCAGAGCAAACTACCTCACGCGTGTTTGTGCAGTTGTACTTCCATGATCTGAGCAAGAACCTGCAGGTAAGCACCATGGCCAACCAAAGCCCCGATGCTAATGTGCAGGCAGGTATTAGCAAGCTGCAGAGCATGCAAATGTATAACGGAGGGCTTGCTTACTGGCCAGGAAGCGAGTACGAAAACTGGTGGGCCAGTACCTATGCAGCACACTTCTTGCTGGAAGCCCGCAAAGCAGGCTTTGATGTAAACGACCAGGTACTTGACCGCCTGATGAGCTACCTGGCGCAAAAATGCAAACAAAAGCATACCGAGTACTATGCTTACTTTGATGATGCCGGTACCCGGCTAAGTAAAACTATTATCCCTAAAGAAGCAGCTTATTCATTATATGTGCTGGCCCTGGCGGGCAAGCCCGAAGTAAGCTCTATGAACTACCTGCGTGCCAATACAAAACAACTGGCGCTGGACTCGCGCTATATGCTGGCTGCAGCCTGCCAACTGGCTGGCGATAGAAGTGCTGCCGCGCAAATTATACCTGCGCAGTTTACAGGCGAGAAGGCCGATCATGCCAGTGGAGGTAGTTTTTACTCATACATTCGCGATCAGTCGGTAATGCTTAATGCCCTGCTCGAGATAGATGCTAACCACCCGCAGGTTGCACCCCTGGCCCGCAGGCTTTCAGAGCAGCTTAAGCAGCAAAAGTACCTGAGCACCCAGGAAAATGCCTTTGCTTTGCTGGCTTTGGGTAAAATGGCCCGTAAAGCAAACCAGTCTACCGTATCGGGAGAGTTAATGGAGGGCGAGCGCAAGCTAACAGAGCTTACAGGTAGCGATGTGCAGGTAAGCCAGGGCGTGTTGGGCAAAAGCTTACGCCTTAAAACTAGCGGGCAGGGTACCTTATATTACTTTGTAGATACCGAAGGTTTGAAAGCAGATGCCCCGGTACGCGAAGAAGACAAAGGCCTAAAGGTGCGCCGCACCTTCCTGGACCGCCAGGGTAACCCATTGCAGACTTTCCGCCAGAACGACCTGGTAGTAGTAAAGCTTACCCTTTCTACCACCGATCAGTCTAAAGTAGAAAATGTGGTAATTACCGATCTGTTGCCGGCCGGTTTTGAAATTGAGAACCCACGGTTGGGCCAAACCGCAGACCTGCCTTGGTTAAAAACAATTGACTATCCGCAGCATTTTGATATGCGCGATGACCGTATTCACTTCTTTACGGATGCTTCGGCTTCTACCAAAACGTTTTATTATATGGTACGGGTTGTATCTGCAGGAAATTACAAAATAGGCCCCGTAAGTGCAGATGCTATGTATAATGGCGGGTATTACTCTTACAATGGTGCCGGTAACCTGGTAGTGGGGCAATAAGCCTCATCTACTCGTGGTAAAAGCAAAAGTGCCTGCTGGTAATTACTGGCAGGCACTTTTGCAAATATGGGTTCAACAATCAAAGAGATTTACTTTAAGTAAATTTTAAACAGGGTACCTTCTCCAAGGGTACTTTCTACTTCTATTTTGCCACCCTGGTTTTCGATAATCCGCTTAACTATGTACAGACCTATTCCGGTACCTTCTACATGGCTGTGCAGCCTTTTAAACATTTCAAATATCTTGCTCTTATCTGCTGTACTTATGCCCAGGCCATTGTCTTTAACTGTAAGCAATATATAATCACCGTGCTTTTCAGTTCTTATAAATATCTCTGGTGCCCTGTCGGGCGAGCGGTATTTTATGGCATTACTCAGCAGGTTATATAATACGCTTTTCAGGTTTTTGTCCGAAATGTTAATCTCCGGGTGATTGTGTATGTCCAGATGAATGGTAGCATTATGCTTTTCAATCAGATCCTGTATACCTTCCTGTACCTCAATAATACATTCCTCAAAACTTAGTACGCTAGGGCCTTCTTCAAAGGCTTTTTGCACTTTTACAATTTCGGTAAGATCTTTAATTGTAGATTTAAAGCGGTTTACCGAAAGGTTAATCATGTTAATGATCTTCTGGTTATCCTGATGCAGGGTGCCGTCTTTTCTTAGCTTTTTTTCGAGTGTATTTACCAGGCCTTCAATGTTCAGGATAGGAGATTTTAAATCATGCGAGGCCGTATACACAAAGGTGTCCAGATCATTATTGGTGCGGGTTAGCTGCTCGTTGGTAGTATTAAGCTCACTGTTAAGTTTGCTTAGGTCCATTTTAGCCTTGTCTATTTTTTCAGTATGATCTTTCTGGTCTTGTATATCTGTAAATGTCCCTACCCATAAAATAACCTCATTGTTGGCATTTTTAATAGGGGAGGCCCGCATGATATGCCAGCTGTACTTATTATCAGAAGCTCGCTTTAAGCGCGCTTCTATATTAATGCCTTCGCAGTTATCGAAGCAGTGCTTAATATGTGCTAGAATCTTCTCTTTATCTTCGGGGTGCAACACCTGTTGCCAGCCATCGTTCTGGGTATCTGCCTGGCTAAGGTTGGTATACTGGTGCCAGAATTGGTTGGTATAGTTTATTTTGCCTTCAGGAGTAGAGGTCCAGGCTATCTGGGGTATCCCTTCTAGTACTACCCTAAAACGCTCGGCTTCTTCTTTGCTTTGCTTTTGTTTAAGAAGCTCCTCTTCTTTTTTAAAAATAATCTGGTTTTGGGTGGCCACCTGCGATTTTACGGCTTGTATTTCTCTTTCTGCAGATAGGTCTGTAACAATAATACCCAATACAGAAGAATCTCCGGTATCGAGCAAGTTCATAGATATAGAAAAAGGGAGTACTGTGCTGTTGCTGGCCTTTAAAATAAACTCTCCTTTGCTGCTTTTTTCCCAGCCCTGTTTAAAGAGAGACATAAACCGATCATGATCCTTATCAAACAAAAAGCTATAAAAAGTAGTACCTATAACCTTTTCCAGGGGCAGCTGTAGAAAGGCTGCAAAGCTGGAGTTACAAAAAAGGATAGTGGCATCCTCGTTAAGGATTAAGGCCCCTTCGTTCATTTCTTCAATAAGTACCCTGTAAGTATGGTCTGCGCCTTGTATAGTATAAATCTGCGGGCCTTCCGGGCCATGTACGGTAAGCGCATCAACAGCACCTGTTTGTATTGCCTCAAGTATTTCTTCTGACTCTTGTAAGCGTGCTTTCAGGTCTGATATCTCGTCAAGCAGTTGCTTTTCTCTACTATCGCTAATATTATTGTTACGCATACAACGCTTACAGTTTAGGGCGCACGTTCAGGCTTTGCAACACTTTTTCGGTATTGGATAAATCTCCTATAATCTTTTTAAGTGGTGCCGGAAAAATTTTTACCAGGGTAGGTGCAGCTATTATCTGTTCGCTGGCTGCAAGCCCGGGCTGTTGGTAAATGTCTATAATTTCCAGTTCGTATCGGCCTTCAAGATGTTCTTTACAGATCTTTTTTATATTTTCTACAGCCCTTTTGGAGTTGGGTGTCATACCCGTTATATACAACCGAAGTACATAGTGTTCTCCGCTTTGTTCATTCAGAGATGCTTCAAAGTCCTCCAGTTCACTCATTTTCTCATATTAAATCGTTAAGGGCTTAATATCAAGCCCAACCAATACCTTTTCCTGGTTAGATAAATCACCTATAATTTTTCGGATAGGTTCAGGTACTTTTCTTACCAATGTGGGTATCGCAAAGATCTGGTCGCCTTCAGCAAGCTGAGGGTTTTTGATCAGGTCTATTACTTCTATTTTGTACCTTCCGTTCAGGTATTGTTCGCAGTATTTTTTCAGGTTAACTAATGCAGTAACTGATTTTGGAGTTTGCCCGGCTACATACAGCCTTAGTTCCCAGAAATCTTCTTTTAACTCCATATATGCTTTTGTAAATGTTTTTGCTACTACTTATGCCAGGTAAGTCTTGTGCCGGGGAGGGCGGCTACAAAATGCTAATCCTGCTATATTTCGCTGGTATTGTCTTTTTGAATGTGGTTTTGCCTGAGTTGCTCTTCTGTAGATTCAAACTCTGTGCGTAAGGTCTCAATCGTAGCATCCAGGATCCTGCGTTTTCGTTCAAGCTCTCTTTCTTTACGGTCAAGCTCATTTTGCTGTGCTTCTGCCTGGGCTTTCTGCTTCATTTGGTAAGCCATACGAGCCGAACCTGTTAAAATACCGGTAGGCCCAACGTTTACATCTAACAATTGTACACCCTCAGGCGTTACGTTAAATTCACGTACCTGGTTAGAGTGATTCATGCCCCGAGACTTGATTACGAAAACGCCCCGATTACGTTCGCCTATTCCTTCTACATCTCGCACCATAATCCAGGTATCTACCAGCGATGATACGCCCTCTTCGGTACGCTCAAGGCTATTGCCGGTGGGTATGGTAAGGGCGCTGAACATAGCTGTAATGCCATTTACTTTTAGGTAGTCTATTAAACGGGTAAGCATACCCCTCACCTCATTCATGGCACCAACGGATATAAGGTTACTGAGCGGGTCTACAATAACTACATCAGGCTTGTAGCGCTCTATCATTTTATGGATGGTAACCAGGTGCATTTCAAGCCCATGTAAAGAGGGCCTTGAGGCATGTACTGTTAATAAGCCACTATCAACATGTCGTTTAAGGTCAATGCCAATCTGCTTCATGTTGCGGAACAGCTGGTTCTGCGATTCTTCAAAAGCAAAGTATATACACCGCTTTCCGCTTTGGCAGCTATGATTTGCAAAAGAAGATACAAATGTAGTTTTGGCTGTGCCGGCTGTACCAGTTATCAGTACAGTACTACCCTTGTAAAAACCTTTATTATCCAGCATCTCGTCCAGGCCGGGTATGCCTGTAGAAATAAACTCTTCTGATACCTCATGGTCCAGGCCAAGCGAAGTTACCGGTAGTACCGAAATACCTTCTTCATCTATCAAAAAGGGATACTCGTTGGTGCCATGGGTAGTACCTCTGTATTTTACAATTCGGAGCCTGCGGGTAGAAATCTGGTCAACAATACGGTGGTCTAAAAGAATTACACAATCAGAAACATATTCTTCAAGGCCCTGGCGGGTAAGGGAGGCATCGCCCCTTTCGCCGGTAATAATGGCAGTTACGCCTTTTTCTTTTAGCCAGCGGAAAAGCCTCCTTATTTCTGCTCGGAGTATAGAAGGGTTTGATAATCCAGAAAACAGCGACTCGATGGTATCCAGTACAACCCTTTTGGCACCGATTGAGTCGATAGCATAGCCTAAGCGGATAAAAAGGCCCTCCAGATCGTACTCGCCGGTTTCTTCTATTTCGCTACGTTCAACAAATACATAGTCAACTTTTAATTTCTTTTTTTCAATAAGGTCTTCCAGGTCAAAACCCAGCGAAGCCACGTTCATAGTAAGCTCTTCTTTGGTTTCTTCAAAAGCCATAAATACACCTGGCTCGTCAAACTCAATGGCTCCGTTTACAAGAAACTCCATTGCCATTAATGTTTTACCGCAGCCTGCACTACCGCAAATAAGGGTTGGCCTGCCTTTTGGAAAACCGCCTTCAGTAATTTCATCTAAGCCATTTATGCCCGTAAGGGCTTTGGGTAATGTGGTTGGTGGGGTAGGTCGTTTATAGGTATTGCGATTGTCTTCCATTAATAAATGATGCTCCTGTTAATAGTATGTACTTAAAGTCTGTTATAGTTAAATTATTGAGGCGAAAAAGTGCGAAGTCTGAATGAAAGGCTTTAAGCTCTGTTAGTTGCGAAAGAAACAGAAAAAAATAGCCACAGAGGCTCTCAATTCAATTAGCTAACTATAAATAATGAGTTAACCTTATATCAAAGATACAGGAAAATTTGAAATTTAATACAAACTGTCTTCTAATTGTAATTTAAACGATAGTTATGCGAGGGTTATTTTTGCCAGATAACACAAAAGCATGCAGGTAATATTTTTTACAAAGGCTTTATAAAAAGTTAACTATTTGTGTAGTAGCTTTGGACGCTTACTGTGCAGGGCAGGTTAAGGTTAATTATTTCTAAAATTGATTGCTTTACAACCTGTATTTATATGTTATCGGTTCTTGCATTTACTCTATTATATGAAGATAACTCTACGAATTGCTATTATATTTTTATATGCAGCTTTAGCTTTTACTGCTTGCCAGGAAAACAGCACTGGTACCCTTGGTTTATCTGGTAAAACTGAAGACCATGAGCTAAGCAAGGAGGAAGCAGAAATTTTGAGGGAGCAACTGCTTTGCAGAAACTGGCTGTTTTCTGAAATTGTACAAAGCAATGGAATGGATGAGCAACGCCTTGAAGTATTCAGGCCCATTTTAGATGCCACTTTTAGTAAGGCAGAATTTGAGTTTAACCAGGGTGGTAGTTTTAAATTTACCCTTGCCGGTGAGGTAGAAGAAGGAACCTGGCACCTTAACCGCGAAGGTGATAAGATACTGACTATAGAAAAAGAAACCGAAGAAGAGCATATTATAACTCTTGTAGAAGTAGCACAGGATAAGCTGGTTTTAACCTTTGGCGATGATGAGGTTACACTTTTGCTGGTGCCTCATGCAAAACCATAATATCCAATATCTTCGCAGGTCTTTCAAACCATGAAGCGTAAAAGTCGTTATTAAATACAATATGCTTGTAAAAAATGTAACACAGGCAATTGATTTTATAAATGAAAGATTTTTACGATATGAAAGAAGTGAAAAGAACATTATATACACTGGCAGGGAAGGGAGACGACTACTCTCTGATTACCCGTTTGCCAGTATGGGTAATAGCTGGTTTTATGTTTTTCTTAACCAGTTGTACCCGCGACTCAGAAGGTGGCCGCCATTACCTAACTACCTTCTTTATTGTAGGTATTGTAATGACTATTATTATTGTGGGTATGTTATCTTTTGCCCGCAAAAAAGCGGGGCCTGCCAATGATCCCCGGCCTAAGGCTGGACCTGGTGAAACTAAAAACACTGCCGGCCCTGGTGCAAACAGGCCTATGGATAACAAGAATACATAATGAGGAGCAGGCAATGGCCTGCTTTTTTACTTAGAAAGGTATAGGGTAGTTATTGATCGCTTAAATAATGGGGATCATCAAAATCAATGCTAAGTTGTGCGCCTGCCCCAAGCTCACTTTCCTGCCCGTTAGATACGGTAAGGCCTAGTAAGCGTACCCTCGCTTCAGAAGAATCAAACAGTTGCATTAGCTCACGGCCAAGCTTTTCCAGTACAGCTGCTTCAGTAATAGGATAGTTTACTGTTTTGCTTCGGGTAATCTGTTCGAAGTTTGAAAATTTTACCTTTAAAGTAAGTGTTTTGCCTTTGAAACCTGCTTTTTTTAGCCGCGCCTCCACCTCTGCAGCCAGAGCAGGAAGCTCATTTAACAGGGCTTCTGTACCTATCAGGTCTGTATCATAAGTGGTTTCGGTGCCTAAAGATTTACGGATGCGGTTAGGGCTTACCTCCCGGTGGTCAATGCCTCGGCAAATCTGGTAATAGTAGCGGCCTGTTTTACCAAAGTGTTTTACCAGGTCTTCTTCAGTCCAGGTTTTCATGGTGGCTCCATTGTATATACCTAATTGAAGCATTTTTTCGGCTGTAACTTTGCCAACACCATAAAATTTAGATATGGGCAGTTCTGCCACAAAGCTTTCGGCTCTGTGCGGCTCAATTAAGTAAAGTCCATCTGGCTTTTTATAATCAGAAGCTACCTTTGCTAAAAATTTGTTGATTGATACCCCAGCAGAGGCCGTTAGGCCGGTGGCTGCTTTAATGCGTTGCTTTATTTCTTTGGCTATAAGCGTAGCAGAGGGCATATTTTTAAAGTTATGCGTTACGTCCAGGTAGGCTTCATCCAGCGAGAGGGGTTCTACCAGGTCGGTGTAGTCTAAAAAAATTTCCCTTATCTGGCGCGAAACACTTTTATATACATCAAAGCGGGGCTTTACAAAAATAATTTCGGGACACTTGCGGTAGGCAATGCTCGAGGCCATGGCTGAGTGTACGCCAAACTTGCGGGCCTCGTAACTGGCTGCAGCTACTACACCTCTTTCGCGGCTTCCACCCACAGCAAGGGGCTTGCCTCTGTACTCCGGGTTATCGCGTTGTTCTACCGAAGCATAAAAGGCATCCATATCGATATGTATGATCTTGCGTGGCGAATCCATGGTTAACCCAGCCCTCTTATCCTTCTGTTTTAATGTTTAGTATTCTGTTTTTATGCCGTGGTAATACTCCTGCAGTTTGTAGTCTTTCCGTAAGGGGTGTCCTTGCCAATCGGCAGGTAAAAGAATACGCCGCAGGTCGGGGTGGTTGGTAAAATGCACACCCATTAAGTCAAAAATCTCGCGTTCGTGCCAATCGGCAGTACGCCATATATGGCTAAGGGTAGGTACCTGGGGCAGAGGCTCACCTTCTGCATTACGGGCTACGGTTACCTTAATCATTAGGGCATGGTGGTAGGGGATAGAGTAAAAGTTATACACAACATCAATAGTGCCTGCTTCGGGACCATTATCAACAGCCGAAATGCAAGAGAGCATATCAAAATATAATTGTTTGTGTGTATAGAGCAACTGGCAAACCGCTTCCAGGTGGGCAGGTGCTATAACCAACCCTGGTTGCATACCGGCATTTGCTTCTTCTCTTATAAGAAGCTCCTGCCCAAATTGCTGTACCAAAATTTCTTTTATCTCTGTATGTGTCATAGCTTTTCTTTGCCGGTTTAACCTGCTGCTTCTGCCTGTAGCAGCTTTTCAATTGCTTTGGGAGCTACCAGGGTTTCCTGCCGTATTTGTTCCTGTAGTTTCAGAAAGCCTCCTATTAGCGCTTCGGGACGAGGCGGACAACCTGGCACATACACATCTACGGGTACAATACGGTCTACACCTTTTACAACATGGTAGCCGTGCTCCCAATACGGCCCGCCACAGTTAGAGCAGGAGCCCATCGAAATTACATAGCGTGGTTCCGGCATTTGCTCGTAGAGCCTGCGCAGGCGGTCGGCCATTTTAAAGGTAACGGTACCGGCCACTATCATTACATCTGATTGCCGTGGCGAAGGTCTTGGAAAAACACCAAAGCGGTCCAGGTCATAGCCCGAGGCATAGGCCGACATCATTTCTATAGCGCAGCAAGCCAGCCCAAAGCCCATAGGCCATAGCGAAGAGAGGCGCGCCCAGTTCAACACATCCTCTACACTGGTCAGCAGCAAGCCGCCATTCTCAAAGTTTTTGTCTAGTAAGCCCATGTTTATAATTACTATATGGCTGTTTTACAAAGATACAGAAATTAACGGGTGATAATGATGTGGTTGAAGGAGAATAGAAGGGGAAACAGGGTATGAAGAAGTTTAAATACGTGAGGTAGTTTTGGAAGGGGGAGTACTAACCTTTTGATTAAGGGCAGTATACATATCTACTGGTACAGGAGATTTAAAAGTAGAAACAACAGGCTCGGGGCGAACCCAGTCCAGATAGCCTTTTACCCAGGCGTACGCCAACCCTATTGCCAGTGTAGCAATAAAAAGAAACATTTCGCCTATGGCAAACCAGCCCCAAAGGCCATTGGTTTCTTCAATAAGAGCTTTTTGGCCAAAAACAGTAGCCCAGGGAAAGAGGAAAACAAGTTCCACATCAAACAACACAAAAACCAGGGCAACAATATAGTAACGGATGTTAAATTTGCCCCAGGCAGAGCCTACTGGTTCTTCGCCACACTCGTAGGTGCTTAGCTTTTCAGGATTAGGGCGGTGCGGGCGAATCAATTTAGCTGTAATAAGGCCGCCTGCCAGGAATACAATAGTGCCAATCAGGAAAAGCAGGATGGTGCCAAACTCTGTTATTTCTGTATTTTCAACCATTTAAAAGTCGAGGGGGTCCATGTGTTTAAAGTGTCCATTCATACTTACCCGGGTTTTTGTGCGTTCCATCTCCTTTATTACAGGTATAGTGCGTTTGAGGTGCCTGAGTAAGAATTGCTGGCGGGCATCTTCGGTCTGTAATTTCAGGAGCTTGTATTCCTGGTCCAGCGATAACCCCAGGTTGTGTCCCAGTTCAAAAGAAAGCAGCTGCAATTTTTCTTCACTAAGCTCTAGCTTTACATTAAGCAGGGCAAATAATCGCTCTATTTGATTGATAACAGCTTTACGGGTTTTGGCATCTTCGTTATTGTTCAGTTCCAGCAGTTCAACCTGGCCTGCGGCATACAATTTACCAGCTGCAGGGTTTTCAAATAGCTTTATCTTAAATATTTGTATACCCCGGGTGCTAATGTCCATGCGGCCGTCATCATACACTTTCTCAATACTTTCAATCTTTACCTCTGTGCCATACTCGCTTACCTTGCTGTTAATAAAGGGCGGAATGCCGAAATGGCCTTCCTGCTCCATGCAATCTTTTACCATTTGCTTATAGCGAGGCTCAAATATATGCAGGTTCAGTTTCTCGCCCGGGTAAACTACCAGGTTGAGCGGAAATAGCGGAAGGTATTTGTCCATATTCTGTTGGGTTTAGCCTCTTGCAGAGGTTGTACTTACACTGTTGGTTAAATTGCCTTCCCTGCCTGTGCAGGTGCCTTAATCGCACACAATACGGTCGTATTGATCTTCGGGTAATACTTTGCTGTAAAAAGTTTTACCCTTGGCATCAATATAGTCAACCTGGTAGGTGCGGTCTGCTTCGTGGTATATCGATGCAAAGTAGTAAGGATTTTCTTTACTGCCTAGTATAACAATCTCATCATACTTCAGCGGTAAGATCTCTCCCCATTGGCTACTTACAATACCGCTCTTATCATTTTGGCTTACTTTAAAGGCAACATCGTCTTTATCGTTTTTGAGCCTGGAAAGTTGGTCAAAGCTGGCAGAAAGCCTTGTTTTTTTTGCGATATCATAATAATACCAGGCCGTGCCTTCACGTACAAGCGCTGTAGTAGGTTTCCAGAACATGATTTCATCATAACTAAACGGAATTACCGGCTGGTTGTCTTCGTTGATAAGGCCGTATTTGTTTTTTTGAAGTGTAATGTAAAAACGGGAACCTTCATGGTACAATTGGGCTGTGGCATCGTATTGAGGAGCTACAACTTTACCACTAACCGGGTTAAATATGCCAAACTTGCCGTTTTTAAATATGTTTACAAACTGGTGGCCAAAGGTGCCAGCTCCCTGGTATTGCAAGGGTAGTACAATTTTGCCATTGGCATCGGCCAGGCCGGTAAGTTTGTTTTGCTCCAGTAAAAGTAGGTTACCGTTCAATAAAGAAATACGGTCGTATTTGCCTGGCAGCAGGAGTTTGCCTTTAGAAGTATATAGCTGTTTTTTACCACTGGCATCAGTAGTGCTCAGGTAGTATACTACATTTTCTTCGGGTTTGCGTGAGTAAAAGTTGGTTAATACTTCTATACGGGCAAACTTACTAAAATCCTGGAGGTCGCTTTGCCCAAAAGAAGCAAAGGTATTGCCCTGTACATGGAGAAGCATAATGTCTTCGGCCAGAAACTGTACCGAATCGTACTCAAAGCCTTTAAACTCTTCGCCATTGCGGGTTAGTATACCCCACTTATTACCTGCCTTAGCACCATAAAAATTACGGTTTACAAGTACTTTTTCAAAGCCGGTAGGATTAATTAACTTACCGTTTTGTTGATGCAGGTAAAAACGCCCTCCCTTTTTTACAACCCATCCATTAGGAGCAGGCTGTATATCCTGTGCATTGGTTGGGATGATGGAGCGGAACTGGCGGCCAATAATGCCTTTTCCTTCACCTACACGTACCAGCAGGTAATCGGCAACCAAAGGTTGTACTTCATTATAAATAAACTCCAGGTACACGGTTTTATCTTCCAGTACCGGGCGAAGCAGATCAAAAGTAGTTACCGCATATTTACCATCCTGTAACACAATCAGGTAGCCGTCTTCTTCGGTTATATCATCGTAGGCAGTAGCCAGTAGTTCGCGGCCCTGGTAAGTATATAGGCCCCATTTGCCTCCTTTTGCTACTTTAATAAGCTTTGTGCCTAAGGGTTCGTACTCTTCAAAACCCTCTAGTAATACCAATCCGTTCTGAAGGTTAATAAGCTCACGGGCTGTATCACTGGCTGCCAAAAGCACACCAGGCGAAAACTCTTCAATGGTTTTGTAATGAAAAGGAACTATGATCTGGCCGGTTTTATCCAGGGCGCCTGCTTTGCTGGCACGGTATACCACCAGGTGGTCCTTACCCACATCCCCACAGCGGTAGTCTTCAGGAATAGAGTCATAAGCCGGAGCTACGCGTAATTTTCCACTTATATCAATAAAGCCGTAACGGTAGGCCTCTATAACAGGCAGATAAGAGGTGTTGTTTGCCTCAATGCGTTTTTTGAGGCGCTCATTTTGAAGTTGCGGATGTGCCTTCAAAAAATCCTGTACGGTAAACTTATCGGGTAGTAAGCTGGCAATCCACTCCCAGGCATCTGTCGCAAAAGCACTTTTAGGGTAGCGAATAGCAAAAACCTTGTATGACTCTATTGTATGCGAAGCCGTAGTAATATCATAAATCCTGCGCTCCGCCTCTTTTACATAAATATTGTCCGGGTGTTTTTTTATAAAGGCTTCATAGGCCTGCAGGGTACCTTCTTTGGTCTCGGTTTCGAACAACAAGATTTCATACACCTCTTTTGCCTGTCTGGCTTCGGTAGCATCGGGGTATTTAGAGAAAAAATCTTTGAAGCTTTGGTACGTGTTAACCTGCTTGGCTTCTGCAAAAGCAAGTTGGTTGCGTAGCGTTATCGCCTGGTCGCGCTGGGCAGCCAGGGGGTGTTTATTTATAAAGGCCTGGAAGGCAGCAACCAGGTTTTCGTGCTTGGCTTTTGCAAAAGCAAGGCTATCAATATAAGATTTATGCGATACAACAGACAGGCTGTCTATGCCTATTTTAGCTACGGCCTTTCTACGCTTGGCTTCCAGCGCAGAATAGTTCTGCAAGGCCTGTATTCCATAAAGGTTAGCAGAGTCCAGGCTGTAGGCCGGGTTAAGGCTATCCAGGTAGTACTTTGAAAATAAGTAGCTATCGGCAGCATCGGTGCCGGTTTTAAGAGCAGATTTCTGCAGGTAATGAGCAGCTTTGGTATAATTCTTTTTCTGAAGCTGCTTATAGGCTTTAGAAGTCTGAGCTTGTGCCGGCAACAGGCAGCAAAGTACCAGGGCCGGAAGGGCCAGTGCTTTGTATAATTTGCCTGATGGGGTAATATGGGTGAACATGAAATCCGTAAGAGAAAAAATTTGTACTACCTTATTATTTGTAGACCAGAAAATGTAAGTTTGAGTTCTATACAAGATACAAATATATAATTTTATTAATAAGAGCACGCGCAAATAATGCTCTAAATATTACCCCATGTCCCAGTTTTCTATTTTCCTGCAATTAGGCTTTGAGCATATCCTGGATTTTCAAGGCTTTGATCATATTTTGTTTGTAGTGGTGTTATGTGCTATCTACCTTCCTTCGGAGTGGAGGCGTATTTTAATACTGGTTACTGCCTTTACTATAGGCCACTCGGTAACCCTGGCCCTGGCTGCTTTTGATATTTTCAGGTTGCCCTCAGACCTGGTGGAGTTTTTAATACCCCTCACCATTTTATGCACTGCATTCTCTAACTTCCTGGTAAAGCAGCCTACCAGCATTTATGTAGAGGAAAAAAGTCGAATTCAGGTAGTGCGTTATTTCCTGGCGGGTGGCTTTGGCTTAATTCATGGCCTTGGCTTTTCTGGCCATTTTGTATCTCTTATAAGTGGTACAGAAGGGTTTGCAGGTAATTTGCTCGCCTTTACCCTGGGCATTGAACTCGGGCAGGTATGCATAGTGCTTGCGGTGTTGATGCTGGCCTTTATTTTTATAAAAGCTTTGCATACACCCCGCAGAGAGTGGAATCTGGTTGTTTCGGGTATAGTAGCTGGAATGGCTTTTATGCTCCTGCTGGAAAATAATATACTGTAGTGCTGATAACAGTATATATACTATTTTAAATTCTGTAAGCCTTAGCGCACTTTTACAGTAAAACATTTGGAAATAGGCTGTGTTGTGGTAACATGTTGGTTGTTAGTGTGATATGTGTGTTTTCTGTAAAAGACTTACATGTAGTAAAGAGGAGTTTTAACTAATAGCCTGGCAGATTTTAGTGCTATGGATATCTTCTTTTTATTAACTATTTATACCTGTGGGTTGCAGTAAGACATAAATGCACAGAGCCTTAGTGCGGACTTTATTAATAATTGTAAAATTTTATATAATATTAGGCTCATATTCTCATCTTCAGAATAGCTGAACAAACCCTATGAAAAACAAATTTGGCCTTAGCGCACTGCTGCTTTGTGCAGCATTACAAGGTTTTGCACAATCCAACACAGATACCTCCCCCTTCAGGCAGCTGGGGCAAGAGTTGCCAACTCCTAATAATTACCGTACCGCTGCGGGTGCACCAGGCCACCAGTACTGGCAGCAAAAAGCCGATTACGTAATTGCTGTAGAGCTAAACGATGAGAACCAAAGCATCAAAGGCACCGAAACCATAACCTACACCAATAACTCTCCGGATGAGTTGGCTTACCTATGGCTGCAACTGGATCAGAATATTTATGATAAGGAGTCTGATACTTACAAAACCTCAACCAACAAATTAAACGAAAATGCCAGTTTTAGAGCACTCGAGTTTATAAAGAACCAGCAGTGGGATGGGGGGCATAAAATTACCAGCGTAAAAGACCAGGCAGGTAACAAGCTGCGCCATACCATCAATAAAACCATGATGCGTATAGACCTGCCGCGCCCACTAAAGCCAAAAGCAAGCTATACCTTTACTGTAGAGTGGCATTATAATATAAATAACCAGGCAACTCATTTTGGCCGCTCTGGTTATGGTTTTTATCCCGAAGATGGTAATTATACCTACGAAATTGCGCAGTTCTTTCCGCGTATGGCCGTATATGATGATGTAAATGGCTGG